>Ga0056128_1007793_pt1 | contig 13513 bp, 4 predicted proteins | sample WorMetLIZISLAND2_FD_71113 | JGI IMG/M metagenome (GOLD analysis project Ga0056128, IMG submission 71113) | Marine gutless worms symbiont microbial communities from Max Planck institute for Marine Microbiology, Germany - Olavius geniculatus... ... | reverse complement strand
CAACCAGCTGAGACCATTGGCTGAGCGGCAGTAAAACCAAATTCAGAAAATATGAAGCATTCATTATTGCTTGCGCTCCAAAAATGTCGATTCCAGCAACAAACCGTTGAATAGTGAATAATATGATTTTTCTAGTGTATAATTCACTATTCAAGCTTTGATCCCGGCTTATTTATGCAGAAATCTGAGAGGTACCAACTGGGGGGGGCAGTATGTGAGAAAAGGTGATCATTATTCTTCGAGAGCTTTCTGTGCCTGCTCGTATTTGCCCAACTCGCTGAGAGCAGAGCCTTTATTGTCCGAAAGATGCTCTTTAAGTTTAGCAACTACTGCCTCATTCATGAACATGCCATGCTCAATAATGATTCCTATTGTAAGCAAGTAAGTCGGCCAACTGCTGGAAATGGTATTTCTGAGGACTATAATTAAAGGCGCAACAACTATTAAGCTAAAAGGAATTGCGAGAAGAAATTGATCAAGCCATTTTGGGCTGTTAGGAGACGGGAAGACCCTCTTTCTGATTATTACGCCCAAATAATATGCGCCAAACGGGACCACGCCTAAAGCAAGAATCATTTGAATTTGAGGCAACCATTCTGGTGTCATGTGGTTTACCTTTCTAAATGCCTTCAACTAGGCTCCGGAACAAATGTTTTTTATCCCCTCTTTCCCCGCTATAAGCCCAGCCATTTCTTTTATTCGTTTGAATGTTTTCGCCTAGCCTTTCCACGTCAATCCAAATATAGGTGCCAAAAAGAGTGCTAATTTCTTTTATTTCTTTCACTTTGACCTTTTCATCAGCTTTTATAACATCCTTGATATCACCAAGCCTATAAAACAGGCTGGAAGGAGGCTTATCTCGAAGGTTTACAGTACCGGCAGCCTGAACGATCAGATTAGTTTCTAAATATTCGATAACCTGCCTTAATTTATTTTCTTCTTTTTTAGAATCGGATTTGGCAGAGAGAGCCTTTTCAGCGGCTTTTAAATTTGTGATGGTAACTATATCTATGGCTTTGGCCGCACGGAGGGCGGGAGCCAATTTCCCCAGGGCTTCCACGGCAGGCCAGCGAACATGTTTGTCCTTGATGGCCTCGATTAAGGCTGGCACGGCCGGCTTGGCATCCGGACCGATTTCGCCCAGGGCTCGCGCAGCATACCGGCCGACATCTTTATTTTTGTCTTTGAGCGCCTCAACTAGGGCCGGCACGGCTGGGGGCCCAATTTTCCCCAGAGATTCCGCCGCCATGCCACCTACATATTTTTCTTTGAGTGTTTTGATCAAGACCGGCACCGCGGCCTTGGCTTCGGGTCCGATTTTCCCCAAAGCCCAAGCAGCATTTGAGCGAACGTCTTCCTCTGGGTCTTCGAGGGCACTAATTAAGGCCGGGACTGCCGACTCAGCATCCGGACCGATTTCGCCCAAGGCAATCGCCGCAGTCTGGCGAACTTTTATATCCGTGTCTTTGAGCGCTTCGACTAAGGCTGGCATCGCGGTCTTGGCTCCGGGTCCGAGCTGCCCCAAGGCAACCGCAGCCCGCCAGCGAACATCTCCGTGCCCACCTTTGAACACCTCTATCAGGGCCGGCACGGCCGCTGGTCCGAGTTTCCCCAGAGTATAGGCGGCTTCCAAACCAACAGCTTCGTCTTTGAGCGCCTCTAGTAGAGCTGGCATAGCCGGCTTGGCTTCAGGACCAATTTCCCCCAGGGCCTCCAGAGCCCGCCGGCGAACATTTCTGTCTTCGTCTCTGAGGGCTATAGTTAGAGCCGGTAAGGCATCGGGACCGATTTTCCCCAGGGATTCCACAGCCCGCCGGCGAACATTTCTGTCTTCGCCTCTGAGGGATAGAGTTAGAGCCGGTATGGCATCGGAACCAATTTCCCCCAGGACCTCCACAGCCCGCCGGCGAACATTTCTGTCTTCGTCTTTGAGGGCTAGAGTTAGAGCCGGTATGGCATCGGAACCGATTTCCCTCAGGGCCTCCACAGCCTCCGAGCGAGTATCTTTGTCTTCGTCATTGAGCGCTTTAATTAGGGCCGGAAGTGCCACCTTGGCTTCAGGTTCGATTTTGCCCAAGGCATACACAGCAGCCCGGCGAACAGATTGATCTTCATTCTTATCATTTAGCGTTTCAATCAGGTCCGGCACTACTGCCTTGGCTTCGGAGCCGAACATTCCTAAAACCCGCGCAGCCTGCTCACGGACATATTTATCTGGGCCTTTGAACGCCTCGATAAGTGCCGGCACAGCCGTTGGTCCGATTTGGCGTAGAGCCTTCGCAGCATCCTGGCGAACGAATGTATACTCGTCTTTAAGAGCTTCAATCAGGGTTGGGACAGCTGCCTTGGATTCAAAGCCGATGTTTGCTATGATCTTCACAACCCGCTGGCGAATATATTTATTCTCGTCTTTAAAGGCTCTAATCAGGGCTGGCACAGCCGCCGGTCCGATCTGGCCCAGAGCATTTTCAGCAATAACCGGTAAATACTCGCTCTTATCTTTGAGCGCCTCGATCAGGGCTGGTACAGCCGCCTTGGCCTCGGGGCCGATTTTCCCCAAGGCGAACGCAGCCCCCTGGCGAACCTCTTCATTTTTGTCTTTGAGGGCTTCGATGAGGGCAAGGACGGCTGATTTAGCATCGGGGCCGATGTATCCAAGGGCATACGCAGCATGATGACGAACCTTAAAACTCTCGTCTTTGAGCGCTTCGATGAGAGTTGGTACGACTGCTGGACCGATTTTCCCCAGGGCACCTGCAGCATCCCGGCGAACATAAAAACTCTCGTCATTGAAGGCCTCAATCAGGGCTGGAGCGGCTGCTTTGGCTTCGGGGCCGATGTTCCCAAGGGCTCCCGCAGCATAAAAGTAAAGTCCCTCGTCTTTGAGCGCTTCGATCAGAGCTGGCACTGCAGCTTTGGCATCAGGACCGATGTTTCCCAGGGCCTTAGCAGCATCTTTGCGAACATTTTTATCCTCGTCTTTGAGCGCTTTAATAAGGTCTGGCACAGCCGCCTTTGCCCCGGGGCCGATTCTTATCAAGGACAGCGCAGCAGACCGGCGAACGAAGTCATCTGGGTCTTTGAGTTTTTTTATCAGAGCTTGTATTTCCGCTTTATTCTGCGGCCACGTCGTTTTATTGGGAGGCGAAAATAGAAGGAGACAGAAACAGAAAACGGCGAGGCAGATAACCAAGCGATATTTGGTAGCCTTAGTCATGGAGATGCTCCGGGGTAATGTGTGGAACATGATCATCATCAAATATTATTTGTCGCTCGATTCCGCGGCAATTGATATGATGAAGTGCCTCCGGGGCGTCTATGCAAGTTTGGCGTGGCATACTCAATCTAGAACATGCATAAAATTCCTATAGAAATGCATTTTTTCATGACCCTTATGGCCCCCAGAAATGCATAAAATCATGACCCAATGTGCCATGGATTATCGCTCGGAATCGATTAGTGTACGCAGAAATTAGTTTGATTAGTCTATAATGTCCCCAATAACGTCCGGGGTTGTTTTTAGCGTAGATCCTTAATCGTCATACGTTCGCCGTTGTCTGAGCCACTGCCACTAGCTTAACTTCGTTTTGTGGTGGGAGTGGCTTCCACAAAGATAGCCCCGACCCCGGTTCCATTCGAGTCAAACGTTGAGCACCTATTTCTATTTTTCTTTAAATTCGATTTGGGAAACAGTCCGTCAATAAGTGATCCCATGACCGCTACCCTTCGCATGGCATGCTAAAGTTCTTCATAAAGAACTAAAGGATCTCCTTAGAACCCACCCTCATCCTCATAACTAAATGGAGCATTTGGCACATTATTGTTACATAGTTCATAACTATACCCAGGGATTGGAAAGCCAATTGATAATCCAGTGACAGCATCAGCTGCAACATCAAGTCCCCAAGACGCCGATGTAGAACCATTTCCAAAACCTGCATAGATCTTACCCCTACTCCAACTATAGGGTTCCGGTGCCGTCCCAATCCTTACCCACTCCAAGAAACTATTAAATTCTGGTATAAATGTAGTAGCACTAATGTTTAATACTACTAATCCACCCAAAAACATGTAACCTGCAAGTCCAAATTGTCTTGGAGATGTAAGTTGGAGACGAGAAATAGCAGCTCCAGCAGTCTGCCCTGCACCAAATCCGTAAGCTAACCATATCATATTTAACCTTCTTGTTCGTTCTCCAATTCTTTCATCCTCCTCATAACAATCTGATTTTACTGTTGCAAGTCCGCCATAGAATTGAAGACCTAAGCCGATAACATTCCATTTATTAAATTTAAAATTTTTAGATGCTCTTGGGTCATTTATTGAAATATTAAAAAGCCTCCCGTCCCAATTTATCCCTGGTTTTAACTTTAGTCTAGCATTAGTTGATACTTGTTGAATACCAGATAAAAGTAATCCCGCTGTAACAAGTGTTATAATTAGATACGTTGAAACTGATAATGACTTGAGGTCAAAGTTTCTTCCACTTGGGTCCACAAATGTAATCGGGTTGCTCCCTGAATAAAAATAAGGGTGTCTTGTCATTGGTCTGTTCAAAGCACCTTCAAACGGATCTACGCTCATAAATCGTCCGAGTTCTTGATTATAGTACCTTGCTCTTAGATAGTATTGTCTAATGTCAGGGTCTAACTGTTCACTCCTGTATAAAAAGTTATTCAGGGTTGTAGCATTCACATCCTGTAGTGAACCAAAGGCATCATACGTGTAATTATCTGTGACATCACCATTCCCATCGGCCAACATCCGTACACCACTGTGATCGTCATTTAGGTAGAATGATCGCTCGCTGTCACGAAGCTGTGATAACAGATTCAATCCATAAACGTAGGAAACCTCCGTATCTCCACCGGGCAAATACTCTTCCAGCACCTGGGCAAGTGGCCTATTAGTATCAACAAGGAAGTTTGTCTTTACACCATCAACTGTTTTACTGACACGAATGCCTTCTGCATCATATTCGTAGGTAATTTCGCTGTTACCATTTGCGTCTGCAACATCCACTGATATAAGGCGATTTTCTGAATTCCAGTTATAGGTAACAGTTTCGTTCGTAGTGGTATACGTAAGCGTGTTACCATTATTATCATATGTGTAAGTCGCTGTGTCGGTGCTGTTAACTTCGGAGATCAGACGATTGTTGCCATCGTACGAGTAGGTAACATTATCTCCCAGAGAGTCGTTTCTGGAAAGCCGGTTTGACGCCTCATCATACGTATATGTTATAGTCCTGATTTCTCCTGACGACTCAGTAATGGTCTCGGAAATAAGACGATGAAGATCATCATATCCGTAATCAACCTTTCGACCATCCAGCTCCATAACACTTGTCTTATTCCCTGCATCATCCAGTTCGTAATTGTAGCTGGAGATGATTGTCCCATCTGAATCCTCATATCGTATCGCTATTATACGGTTGAGGTCATCATACTCTCGAATCTCCTCTAACCCATTGGAGCTTTCTATCTTTATGAGATTGCCGGCCTCATCGTACGAAAAAATGTTTTCCTGTAGACTTGGGTCCTCCACTAATTCCAGCTGACCTAGTTTATTATAGAAATAACTTGTCGTGCCCCCAGGGGTAGTTATGCTAGCAACTCTGTCTGATTTATCATAGGTATATTCAATCTTAGCACCATCAGGATCGATTCTAGAGATCAGGCGTTCTTTATCATTGTACTGATAGGTTGTAACTCCTCTGGAATCAGTGGCCGTTTCCCGCCGGCCGGCAGGAGTGTAGCTATATGTTACAGAACTTCCGTCTTCATATTCTTTTCTCTCAATTCTGTTCAAGCTGTCATACTTATACTTTATCATTGTACCATTGAGGTCGGTTATTTGTATAAGATTGCCTGCATCATCATATACTGTCTCAGAACGCTGCCCGAGAGGCATTATCGTCGCCGTGCGCAGGCCGCGGCCGTCGTACTCATAACGGGTCTCCTTGCCCCTGGCATCTCTTGCCAGGATCAGATTCCCCACTTCGTTATACTCATATTCAGTTCTTTGCTCAAGTGCATCTATAACGGCCTTCAAACGATTCAGGGCGTCATATTCAAACTGGGTTACTTTACCAGCCTGGTCTTTTATCTCTATAATGTTACCCATACCATCATATGTGGTTTCAGTAGCAGTTTTATCGGGAAATATCGTTTTTACTACGCGACCAACCTTATCGTACTCAAATTGTATCACCCTCCCGAGAGCGTCTTTTATGGAGACTTCTTGACCGAGTTCATTATAACCCGTCTCAACACCTAGTTGCATGCCTTGATCAGTTTCGCTGCCTGTTAATGATATTCGATCTGTCTCATCATATCGGTAATCCATACGTTCGCCATTGGGATAGATAATAGTAGCAGGGAGACCTGCCTGATTGTAGTTGACTTTTACACTTGTGCTGTCTTGATCATCAGGCGTATCATCACCAATAATCATTTTAGTAGGCCGATTTTCAACATCATATAAAATGCTCTTTTTACGTCCTGAACGCAGAATTTGCTCACTTATTTGATTCGCCTGATTGTATGTAAAGCTGTTGGTCATACCATCGGCATATCGTAATTCTCTGATCTTTCCTGCGGCATTATAATCCATCTCAGTGCGATTCAAAAGAGCATCAATTATTAGATTAACCATTCCTTGTGAATTGTATTCATAGATTATCTTATTGTTCTCAGCATCCGTCATAGATGTAATATTTCCGTTGGGATCATAAGTGCTGGCGTAGGTTACCGTACGAGAGCCTTTGGCGGTAGATACGTTTGTTGATAATGTTAGAATTGCTCCGTTTACATTATAAGTAAAAGCAGTTTCATTTCCGAGTGCATCTTTTATAAATGTTCTGTTGCCAAAATTATCGTATCTGTATTCGGTGATGTTATCATTTTTATCCTTTACGAAACGCAGGTTACCGTCTGGATCATATTCGAATGTTTTAGAAAAACCTTCAGCGTCCATTACTGATTTAAGATTACCTGTAGAATCATAATCATAAGTTGTTTCTCTACCGAGGGCATCGCGTATGATTTTAATTTGTCCTACTTCATTTCGTATATATCTCGTCTCATTTAGCAAAGGATCTCTCTGTAACACCATAAACCCATTCTCGTACGCATAGGTCCATTCAACATCGTCGTGATATGTTATGGACGTAATGTTGTTATCGTCGTCATAGGTTTTTTCTGTTTTAATTCCAACAGCATCAGTTACTACAAGGATGTTGCCACGTTCGTCATACTCGAAGGTTCTCGTCACATTTCCGTTTTCGTTGACGATAAATTCAGTGCGATTCTCAATACTATGCTTTAAACCGGTGCGACGTCCCTCTTCATCGATCATTGCCACGAGGCGACCGTCAGCATCGAATTCGGAGCGAAGCACTACGATACCCTCGGCATTGATGATTTGGATGAGGAAATGATTATCATAGACAAATTCCGTCCGGTTTAGTTTGCGGTCAACCATGGCCACGAGATCGCCCGCAAAGTCGTATTCATAAGTTATGGTATTATGCATTGGATCTGTAATTGCAGAAATCCGTCCTTGCGGGTCTTTGGTGATTGAGATCCCCTTGCCTGATGAATGGACGATCCCATCTGGAGTAATCGACAGGGCATTGCCATTGCGGTCCTGTATCCGAGTAAATCCTTTGTCTAAATCGAGATCGAAGACATTCCCTTCCATGGTCGTTAAACGAACTTGTTGAGGATCGTAAGTCAAGAAGGTATCGGCATATAGCACCTGATTGCTGCCGTTTTGGTAAAACACCTGCGTGTTGCCCAGAACTTGGAGCGTCGCGCCCGGCCGGGTGCCGTCAACATACTCAAAGCCAGCATTGGCAAAACAGCCATCGATGGTGCCACCGTTGATGGCGAGGGTCGTTCTGAAGAGGTAAGACTCCTGGTCCGAAAGCCGGATTTCGGTGAAGTGCGACAGCGTCTCGTTGGTGACCTGGCACGGCAACCCGAATGGGGGGGGGCGCCGGGTAGAATCTGCCAACCTTCGCCGGGTATGCGGTTGTTTTGGTAGGTGCCCTGGCTGATCCCAAGCGTCCACCCAACACCGAAATCACGCTGAGTCTTCACCCGGCTGTCGTAGGTACGCGTGACTGTTATCGGGATTCCGGCGACAGGGATTTGCAAGTCCACAAACGACAGGGTGAAGATCCCCACCTTCGCCTGGCCGTCGGTGCGGACCACGATCTCGGTAAACGCTGTATGGCCGTTCTTATCTTTAGCGGTCAGGCGAACACGATACATTCCGTTCTCGAGGAGAGTGGTGTCCAATAGCCCCAGGACTCCGTTCACTACCGGTGTCGTGTTGAAGGCAAACGGGCTGAAGGTGGCGTCGCCCACGCGGGCCAGACCCAGTTCATAGCTGAGGAAGTTAGCATCGTTGACCGTGCCGATGATATCCATTGGGGAGATAATAACGGAATCTGATACCGGGGATGTGATGCTCACTGTCGGTGGAACCGTGTCACCTGCCACCCTCGCCTCGACGCTGAGGGTGGCAGACCCGGTGATTCCGTCCCTGGTGGCGCTGATGGTCGTATCACCCGCCGCCACGCCCGTCGTTTCGCCGGAGGTGGAAATCGAGGCCACCGCCGGGACGCTGCTGACCCAAGTCAGCTGGCCGTCCAGGTCCGCGCGCGTACCATCTGTGAGAACCCCTAAGGCGGTGAAGGGCTGCGTCTCGTTCGTGAGAATCAGAGTGGCGGTGGGCGTGACCTCGATCGAAACCAACGTGGCTCCCACGATGGTAAGATTCGTGCTTCCCGTCAAGCCATCTCTAGTGGCCCGGATTGTGGTCATCCCCATGCTCAAAGTTCTGGCTAAGCCCGTGGGGCCAATAACGACAACTTTCGTGTTTGTGCTTTCCCACACCACTTCTTCGGTGAGGTCTTGGGCGCTGCCGTCACTGAAGGTGCCGACCGCCGTAAACTGTCGAGTGAGGCCTTTTGCGAGGGTCGAGTCGGCCGGTGTTACTGCGATTGAAGCCAGCACCGCCGGGTCGGTACCGATGGAGACAACCAGGTCAATAGTTGATAACTCTGCGACTGTCGCACCGGCCGCCGGACTTTGGCTGATGACGGTTCCCTTTGGTATGTTACTGCTATTCGCAGGTCTGATGGTTCCTACCGACAAATTAGCCGCCAGAATATCTTCTTCGGCGTCGGCTTGTATCAGCCCCTCTACCGGGGGAACGGCGGTCATTGGGAAGGCAGCCGTTATGGCCACCGTATCCGGTGCGCTGTCTTCGTCGCTGTCGTTGACGATTAGCTGAGCAACATATAAGCCTTCGGCATCGGCGACAAAACTAGGGCTGATGGTGGAGGGATCTGAGAGGATGGCGGCGCTGCCGGCCGGGAGGACGGTCAGGTTCCAACGAGCATTGAGTGGATCATTGTCCGGGTCGGATGAGGCCGAGCCGTCGAGGATCACGGCGGCGTCGACATGCACGGCCTGATCCGGGCCGGCATCGGCCATCGGAGGACCCCGTTCGGTGTTGATCATGACAGTGTCCGGCCGGCTGATGTCCTGTCCATCGTCGACGATCAGCTGGGCGACATAAATGCCGGGCAGATCGACGACAAATTGCGGCGCGAGGGCATTCGCATCCGACAGGGTGGCGGTGCTGCCGGATGGGACAGTGGTGAAAGACCACCGTTGGGTGAATGGATCACCATCGATATCACCGGATCCATTGCCGTCCAGGCTGACCGTCTGCCCCACTGTGGCGGTCAGATCCGGCCCGGCGTCGGCCACAGGCCGCGAGTTAATTGTGCTGACGGTTACCACATCTTCGGCGCTGTCTTCCGTGCCGTCATTGACGATCAAGGCCACCTCATAAGTGCCGGGTTCATCTACCACAAAACTTGGCCGCACGGCACCTTCATCGGATAGGGTGGCGGCGCTGCCCGTGGGGCTTGCTATCAACATCCAGACAAAGGTCAACGGGTCACCGTTCACGTCGCTAGAGCCGCTGCCGTCCAGGGACACGGTCTCCCCCACCGCGGCGGTCTGATCCGGTCCGGTGTGGGCGACCGGGGACACATTCCCCGTGCTGATGAGCACGCTATCCGGGGCACTCGTTTCCCGGCCGTCATCGACGACCAATTCCACCTCGTAGATACCCGCCTCATCGACCTCCAGGGTGGGTCGGACCGTGGCGGCTGCCGCAAGAGTCGCCTGACTTTCGGAAGGACGCGTACGCAGGGTCCAGGCGAAGGTCAGCCGATCCCCATCGATATCATAAGAGCCACTGCCGTTCAGCAGCACTGTGTCCCCGGCCTCAGCGGTCTGATCCGGTCCGGCATCGGCCACCGGAGCATCATTGGGCGGCAGCACGTTCACCGAGAACGATTGCTCGTCAGTGAATCCGCCCTGGTCGGTCACTTTTACCGTGACGGCGTTGTCGCCGAGGTGCGCGTCAGTGGGGGTCCATTCGACAAGTCCCGTGGTGGGGTCAATGGTCATGCCGGTCGGCGGCACAGTGCCATCGAATGAGAACATGAGGTTCTCATCGATGCCCAGGTCGAGATCGTCGACCACCGGCTGGTAGGTATACGGCTCGCCTTGAACGGTGGTGTCTGCCGGCGTCGAGGTAATCGTCGGCGGATCGTTCACGTTGGCCACGTTGATCGTGAAGTCCTGTACATCGAACAGGCCCGTGGCATCTTCGGCCCGCAGTCTGACCTGGTTGAATCCGACCTGCTGGGCAGCCGGTGTCCACAGGAGCTGTCTCGTCTGCGGGTCGAAGCCCATGCCGCCGGGTATTTTTTCTATGATGAACCTGATTTGATCGCCCGGATCGGGATCGGTAATCTGGATAGCATAGGCGAAAAGAACCTCCTGTGTCCCGGCTGTAAGCGGCGAGGAGGTAAATTGCGGCGGATCGTCTACATTCGCCACCGTGACCGTGAAGCTCTGCGTGGCGAACAAACCGCCGGTGTCAGTCACACCCACCGCGACTGCGTGGGTCCCCACCTGAACTGCGTCAGGGGTCCATTGGATCGTGCCGGTCTGGTCATCGACGATCATCCCGGGCGGGTGCAGATCTAGCGAGAAGACGAGATGATCGCCCACTGCAAGATCCGGATCAGTCGCCGCCACATCGTAGCTGTAGAGCTGACCCTGGGTCGCAGTGGTGACCGCTAGCGAGGTAATCGCCGGCGCATTGTTTTTCCGGTGGACAGTGAGCGAAAACGACTGCTCGGCCGAGGCTCCAACACTATCCTCGATTTTCACCGTCACGGGATGCCTTCCGAGCTGGGACGCATCGGGCGTCCACTCAAGTCTTCCAGTGATTGCATCAATATTCATTCCGAGCGGGAATGAAAGCAGCGAGAATTGTAGGGTGTCACCTTCGTCCGGATTGCTCACCTCAACTTGATAGAGATACAACTGGTCCTGGGTCGCTGTGACGATCGGGACTGAGGTAATTGCCGGCACGTCATTAACCGGTGCTACGTCAATCGAGACCGTTGCGGGCGCGCTTGTGAATTCTGTATCACTCACCGTGAAGGTAAATCTATCCGAACCGGTGAAATCAGTGTTCGGCGTATAGGTGACGGCAGCTGAAGTCGTAATTCCCTTACACTTTCCCGCACCGCCGGCTTCAAATATGGCTAGGATTTCCTCAGCAGAGAGTGCGCGGCTGAAGATTTCGACTTCGTCGAGCAGACCATTATATTCAAGGGATGGGTCTAAGCTTCCCCTTATGCCAAGAAACACCGGTAGCCCATTGGCAGTGTTTCCCAGAACGGAATAGATCAAACTACTTTCTATTTGACCATCGATGTAAAGCTCGATTGTATTCTGTGAATGGCGAAAAACCGCGGCAACATGGTGCCAATCACTGTCATCGACTCGACTCGAACTCACGATGGCAGGGTTGCTGGTGCCGTCATATGCCGCGGCAAGGATCGTTCCGGCGGGCCCGAAAGCACCTGTGTTGAGCCTGACGATGTAGGGGTAGGGTATACCGAACCCGATCCATTTCTCGACCAGAGCCGGGTGAGCGTTATTATGGGGTAAAGTCTTCATCCAGAAGTCGATAGTGTAATCGTCAGTTGATGTGAAATCGATGTTTGGATGGTTGGGAATACTTACATGATCCAGGCTGCCGGCAAAGCTGAACGCCTGCTCCACTCTGCCGCGGACAAACGTGACGCCATTGTGCAAGATCCCGGAATTGGTGCCTGCGATGTCCCGCGCATGTCCATCACCTGTCCACCAACCGACCAGGCCGGCAGGTGAGACGCAGTCTATTATCGGTCCGAGACTGCCGTGGTCAGGAAAAGAGGTAATTTCAATGGTTAAGGGATCCCCGTCAATGTCTATGCCGCTGAGAACCGTCTCCACAGGAGTTTCTTCAATCGTGGCCGCGGCCTGGGGCAAAGCCGTCGGTGGATCGTTGGTCGGAGGATTTTGCAGTGGGTCCACCGTGATCGTAAAACTTTGAGTCGCGAACAGACCGCCTGTATCATCGACCCTTACGGTGACGTCGTTGTCACCTAACTGGGCGTCCGTCGGCGTCCAGGTAATCAGTCCGGTCTCGAAATCGATCTTCATGTTGGCAGGGGCCGTTGGCAGGGAATAGGTGAGTTTATCCAGGGCATCGGGATCCAGGGCCTGCACATCATAGCGGTAAGATACACCTTCGACAGCTTGCAGCCCGGCAGTTGACGTTATCACCGGCGGATCGTTCACCGCCGACAAGTCGATTGCGACGGTTGCTGGATCGCTCGCAAACCGGCCATCGCTGACGGTAAAAGAGAAGCGGTCTGATCCGCTGACATTGGGTTCGGGCGTGTAGGTGACTTCGCATGCCGACGCTATTTCCTTGCATTTGCCCGCGCTGCCTGCGTTGAAGATGGCAAGGACTTCGTCGGCCGAAAGAGCGCGGTGGTAGATCTCAATCTCATCGACCACTCCATTGAGTTGGTTGATTTCCGGCGTACATATGCCGGTGCTGGTCAATCCGATCTCGACCGGCGCGCTCGTCTGAGTCCCAAAAGCCGGGCCTGTATCTTGCGATATGAGGTTGCCATCGATATATTCGAAATAGCTGTTCCCATCTTTGACAATCGCGAAGTGATGAAACCGGCCATCATTCAACTTCAATCCTTTAACTCCGAAACCGCCGATCCAGTGGTTCCCGATGAAACCTCCCTGATTCGTGTTGAAAAACCATCCATTGGGGTAGCCGCAAATGTGCTTGCTGACGATGTTGACATCGCCACCGGTGCTGTCCAGGCCGCCCCGGGATTTGAACCAACCTTCGAAGGTTGCACCCGGCAGGCTTTCAAGATTCAGATTGGGACTATCCGGTATTCTGACGCCCTGACCGACAGCGCTAAAACTGAAGCCCTGCCCAACCTTGCCATCAGCAAAACCGGCTCCATTGAGAAGTGTTCCATCATTGCCGTTTTGAATGTCATTGGCATGCCCATCACCTGACCACCAGCTGACAAGATCGTCCGGGGGGG
>Ga0056128_1007791_pt1 | contig 13513 bp, 13 predicted proteins | sample WorMetLIZISLAND2_FD_71113 | JGI IMG/M metagenome (GOLD analysis project Ga0056128, IMG submission 71113) | Marine gutless worms symbiont microbial communities from Max Planck institute for Marine Microbiology, Germany - Olavius geniculatus... ... | reverse complement strand
TGTTAACTAATGTTTTGTACATTTATATTTGCTGTTTTATTACAAAAACGATGTTTTCCTGTTGGTCAATTATAATCCATCCGTCTTCTACGGCCATGAAAACACGAGATCGTTACCACGAAATTTATGTAAGATTCTATCTTTTTGGAGTTACGTGACCATTGAACTCCGCATATATGGTTTCCTATTGGTGGTCCATTGTAACTATGCGTCTAACTTGCACAGTTACGGAGATATAAAGTCTCAGAGTAGCATTTGACCATGTTAAAGACAAAAAGTTTACTGCGCATGCTCCGTGTCACGTGACCTGTAGGTAGGGGGTCCAAAATGACCACATATTTGGAATTCTCGAGACCATATTGCCTATTCACTATGCAACTTTTATGAAGCTACGGCGCCGATTAAGGGCCGTTTACAAATGAAACTTCTATACAGGAGCGTTTTTGGGCCCAATTTTCGACTTCGGGGGCATTTTTCAAGGGTTAGATATTAACTTTGAATTTTCTACCTCTAAAAAGCACACCCTTGCGTAAGACCGCGTTGTTTGAGCCATTGCGCGTAAAAATCCGCCGACCGGTGTGACCTGTATGTCGGCCATTAAAAAAGGTATATGGAAATTTAAAAAATTCCGTTATATTTCACCTTTTTGCCGTGAAGCCCCCAGTGAACGGATTTGCACAAAATTTTGCACAGGGGGTCGTTTTGCGGACGTAATCACTTGTTTCAAATTTTGTGTCGATCGGTTGAGTAAGTAAGTAAGTAAGTAAGTAAAGTGTAAATTTATATAGCGCATACTCAAAAAGATCTCTGATCTGCGAGGGGTCGAATTTTGCCATTCTCCATTGACTTAGCCGGTCGCCATTAACACAGGGCTGCGCTACCGCGCGCTTGTGATTAATTACAAAGGCACAGCCGCAGTGAGTTGCAGTTCGTTCCATCAGGAATGTCGTCACAACTTGGTTATCCTAGCTAATCCTGGTAGCATCGCGCGATCATAGCATGCACATGCAGTCTCATGAGCGCTGCAGCCTACGTCCTATTCACCCTCAGATCAGCATTCTTTTCATCCATCCGTCTGCAACCCGCTTCCTTCCTTCTTTCCTTTCTCTTCTTATACTTTTTTCTTTCTTTGCTGTCGTCTGTCGGCAATATTGAATGATCCATTGGAACAATGTTTAAGTAAATCGCAAGGATCGCAGCGATACGATGTTTGCGTTGCTTGCGCGCATCCGCGATTAGCAGCAATCCAGCGATGACGACTTTCTGTATCAGATGCCACATTGCTGGAGTGGATAAGCGAGTACGCAGTACAAGCTTATACCACTCCAGACAGTGTTGTATCGTACTTAACTCTTTCACTGCCACTGGTGGCCGCAGTCGACGTACAGGTGGGCGGAATTTCATTTATGTTCCCCTTTCACTTAGCAACACGAAGTTTTGTCGCCGTAAACTAAACACTTTACGCTATCATATGGTGGAAACCCGAAGTCTCTGTCTTTCATGGGCTCAAATCAGTACCGGGTTGTGACCGACGGACAGACAGACGAACACCAGGACAGAATTACGCTAGCTAAACACGCTATAGCATGCATAGTGTATACACTTTGCGTGCTACCGCGCGTAAAAACTGAAGTCGACGGCCGTGTGAAGTTTGGTAGTCTAGTATATATCGCTAAGTAATGGAATGTTGTATAACCGTTGACGTTCAACAACGGTAGACGAGATATCGATTGTGTCTAGAGGCTGGCTGCGCCGCCGTCGTATAGAGCGCGTCAAGGCCAAAACGCAGCGCATCTACGAGCTATAGAAAACGTCCATCGGCCGAGGATCAGTTCCATCATTGTTAGAGATGATTCTTTAGGCGCAGTCTGTTTCAGCGCCGGTCGCCCGGCTGGTGCTTCAGTGGTCTCCAGGGAGTAGCTCTAGCGATCAGTTCCGTTTACCTAGACCCACGTACGCCTACTTTACTCTGCTGTCCTTTCTTACTTCTCGCTAAGTCTTACGACCGGTGTCCCATTATAGGATCGCCCCGAGAAAAGTCTCCCCGGCCGACAATTTACCGGTAAAAATCCGCCCCGCCCGGCGGCGCCCGAGCGGTACGGATTTTTACCGGTAAATTGTAGGGCGGATGAGACTTTTCTGGAGGGGGCGATCCTATAATGGGGTCGGGGAGACATTTTTATGAGGCTGGCGATATTTTAATGAGGGGAGACATATCAAATCCGTGATTATCGCTTTCCGGACAGATTTTTATGTGGGACATTTTAATGTGACATGCATTGCATACTATACCGGTCGGTAATTGTTTTCGTCTCCCGTTCTGGCCATTGTCGGATGACGCTGCCGGAACGATATTTACCGGCGATCATATGGATGGATGGCTTGATCGCTGAATGGTTGGTTAGGGCATCGGAATCGGATTCGCGATCGACAGGTCGCGACTTCGACTCCCGGCCTGGTTCGCTATCGCGTAGCAACTCTGGGCAAGTTGTAATTCATATTCTTACTTATGTGCCGCTGAGTAGTAAAAACAGCACAGAAATATCGGCCAAATGCTTTTAAACTGGTGAAAAATTTTTAGTTTCGCAGAAAATTGAAGTTCGTACACACGAACATTTCATTATGTGACGCGAACATTTTTAAACGGTTTTTCACTTCAAATATAATTGCAGAAATAGTACAAGAGTATTATCTCACGCACGATTTTCGATCGATGTAATTAGCTTCGCATGTAATTTTTGGGAACGCTTTAAAATTCAATGTCTGGTGATTTTTATTGATTTTGTAGAACTTGTAGGTTGTTCGTAGTTCGTAACATCATTAGCTGATCAATAAAAGCCCACGGAGTTAAAAAACAAAGTGGTCATCTAAGATACTTTATCATTTCGTCATTTCATGTCTTCCAATTTCGACGTCTTCTTTCTGCCGGGTAATGGACAATATGGTAGAATTTGCACAGCATTTAGCTACAGCGTTTAGCGTGAGTTCCGGCAATTAATGCGTACGGATGCTGGGAAAGGCATGCAAGCTATATAGCGCTGTCGTGACAAGTTTTATAAAAACTTACATTGGATCTGCGAGTGAACATTACATGGAGCGACGCTTGAGCGTCCTGATTGCCGGTCAATTAGCGTCTACTTCAGCAGATGCAGGCTAGCGACCTTCGTGCTTGCGTCCGTTCACTTCTGCAACTTCCGTCCGGCAGAAATAGCTCATCGCCGTCCAAAGTGCAACGTATAATTTGCGATGAATCGAGAATTTGTACGGTTCAATTTTCACACACTTCTGTTTGCACTATATCGCGCTGCTGGAGTGGGTAATCGAGTACGCAGTAAGAGCTTATACCACTCCAGACAGTGCGGTTTTGGATCAGCGGTGCATAATAACAATTAAATACTATATGCTGAGTGCTTGTGTTCGCTGTAGGCAGTGTCAAAACTACAGTTTCTGAGTTACCTTCAAAAGTGCTTGAGAAGTTCGGCAGTGAGTTCCAGATGGAAAGAGCGCTTTCGCCAGAGCTTCCGCCCTATGCAACGCTAGCCTATATAGCGCCGTCATCCGACATAGGCTGACGATCGTAAATGTGCGTGCTCGTGCTCGAAGACTGGTTGGCTGACTTGGATATTATGTCGTTTATCAAACTGCTAGATAATCCATCGCGGCGGACCGTGCACGCGACAATTGCGGACCGATAGCTAGGACATTATATGATCAGCTTACTGTCGTATTGCGTCTTGGTGGTCCGTCCATTCTGATCGACTCACATCCAGGCGTAGTGGTCGGCGGTTCCGGGTTGGATAAAACCGGCGTTGGATGTGGATAATGCTGAGCTACAACAACGCGTCCGCGGCCGGACGCGGGAAATTACTCGACGGAGCAATAAAACAAGAATGGCTGAACGTCGACTGGACGACAGCATCAAGCAACTGAATAAAGCATGTTCTGAGACATGACTGGCTATGTTCTAAAGACTGTAGGTCTACTCGAGGTCGAGGGGAAGATGGAAGAAAACCGTACGGACACGAGGAAAACCACGATGAAAAATATGGGACCAACTCAACGTGCAAGAAGACAAGATGATCAGTTAGGTCCTACAAGAAGAGAAGAGGTGAACGCCAAATCGAATGGCATCAGCATTGACTGACCCTGTCTTAGACTGCAAAGCGCAGAAGTAGAAGAAGAAGAATAGCTGGACGTCTACTGGACGACACGACGAGTTATCCAGAGTCCAGACGACCTCGCAAGTAGATCAGCAGTTTCAGTCTCGTCCCTGATGACTGTGTCCGTGGATGGGGCTGCTATAGGGCGGTGTTAATTTAACTCGCCGCCGCCGAGCGAACAATTATACTGTATACGACCAACGAACGACGAGCGCCGAATCGCTGTTGGAACAGTAACGATCAACTATACGGTAGCACAGCGACATACGTAACAGCGGACAGGTCGTACGTATCCATGGCGTATAGTGCGTATCCACTATACACCATGTCTCAGAAAAAACAAATCACTTTTATTTCCTGAATAGCTCCGTAAAACATTGACCGATTTTTAGAAATATTTTGGCTTGCAACATCTCGAAGAAACTTGACGTGAATTGCTATTGTTTTGCCCGCTTCACCTTAATACTATCGCTCCGCTACCTTGTGAAATGCAGAAGTCATAGTGTTTAAGTTTATTTCAGTAAAAGAAACCGTACCAAAAAGGCCACTTTGTCAATTGTCGTTGTCGCGCACATTTGATGCAGACAGCGTAAGTCCACACGAATGACCATCGCGACGCTGCTTATTACAACAGTCAATACACACCGTTAACCCGGCCCCGAATAATTGCATGATCGAATCACTCTACATCATTCACGTTTTTTACTATTTCGCTCTCCGTGTATTTTTACAGACACATCAGACTTTTTATCCTCATATATTATAGGTTTAATTCGTTGCTATGCATGCCACTTAGATATATACTGCATAGCAGGTCACCGAAGAAAGGGGAGAACCAGGTAAGGCGTTGTTTCGAATTCCGGCCTCGTGACTATTCAGCTGAAAACCTGTTTAGCTATGATTTTGGTCAAGCTCTTCGACGGATACGATTTAGAGCGTCTGTATCAAAGCACTGAGAGCAGGTGCGTCGAAAGCCTTGCTTATTTATTGCAACCTTTGCAACACAATCTTCGCCTGTATGATCGTCTGTATGCCAACGCGACACGATTAGTGTCAGCGTAGAAAATATAGGCAACTCGACAAAATCTCTTCTCGACGAGTGTCAAGCTTGCGTTTGTATTTTCCCGAATGATACGCACCGCTGAGGATTGAGTCGCGCCAGATACGTGGTAGTTAGGAATTTAGCAATATGCAGTGTTTACACGATCGAGCAAACTCGAGCAGCTAGCTCGACGTTCTATGGTAATTAACATGCTAATCAGGACGGCGGGCGGGTTGTAATTGGAAGGTCTATATAACACGTGATCAGCTGTGGGCTAAGAGCCTAAGCCTAGGCCTACATTTGAGCCAGGGGCGGGGTTCCAATAGGTCTGCTTGTGCCAGTTCGACGTTTGCTCGATGTTTGCTCGATCGTGTAAACACCCTATTAGTGGCCGACGCTTCTATTAATGCTCACTAACACTAGCTATAGATACTTTTAAGGCGCGTACACAGCGACGTAACTGAACTGAACTGAACTGAACTGACATGGTTTAGTTTTTGACGAACTGGCCATCTAACATCTAACACTATCTAACAGCGTCAATAACTACGTAGCTACGCGCACGTATGCGCGTCTACCAATGACCGATGGGCTCGGCCTGCTCGTCTATTGGATGGTCTAACGATACACTGAAATTGTTGCTTAAGGTTTTTCTTTTTCTTTTCGTTTTTTTAATGTAGGCGTTTGTGTTGTATTTTCTGTTGATTGCCAACAGCTGTATGACCGTTGAGAAATACATGACTACTTACTTATTACATAGTTATTGGCTGATCGCGTTGCGTGGTGTGATGTTGTGTGCAGTGTGCAAGTTGGCGGGCGAGCGCGAACATCTGCTGGCTCTGTTCAGCTTCACGTCCGGTCCCACGTCCGACATCATAGCCGAGTTCGTCTCAACCTACCAGTTGCCGGTGCTCAGCGTGGCGCCCGGCGTGGATCAGTCAGTACGTCGACGTCTGCGGCAGCACCAGCATCGACGACCGACCACCGACCACCGAGGTCTGTCCATCTACTGCTCAGTTTGAGTTAGTTCAGTTTGCTCCGGTTAACTCAGCCTGCAGGTCGTACATCCGTGGGTAGGCGCATTGAATACCGTACGGGCGAAAGGTGCGACGACGTAAACAAGCACACCGCGCGATGCACTAGTTCCGTATCCGTACGTGGTTACCTCGCAGTGTAAACTGGTGTCTGGGAAACGGAGATCAGCGCCGCTCTATAAGCCTTATGGCTTTGGAAGGACTTTACGTTTTACAGTTTGACCAAGTTTTCCAGGCAATTACGATTATGATGCACTTTCTGTTAGGTCCGGGTTTTTGTCGTCTAATTTAATCAACAGAATACAATCTACTTTTAAACGGCTGTGTGTATAGCTTTGGCTGTATTGTTCAGCCAGTGTCCTTCAATGATATTATAAATGTCTGCTTTGTTGATTTATTTCACAATATGAAAAAATCTAACCACTGCCTCCATGAACTGTTCACCTCCTACGCTCAGCGTTCTGATCGTCTTCGTGCACGTGGGGCGCATGATTAGCCTACGTCTTATTTGTACGCAACACAAAACAGTATAACTTACGTATTCGTCTAATAAAAGCAACTGTCGAAATGAAAAGCACACAGATCTATTGTAACACATTGAAAAAATTAAAATATTTAGATGTTTATACAAAATAGAGATTTAGAGTTCTTTTATAGCGAGTAAGTAAGTAAGTAAAATGTGAATTTATTATGCGTTATATAACAAAAAACAACAAATAAAAACAACACTAATCTCCATGCATAAGCAATCGTTTTTAATAGAAGCTTTTTATTATATATACTTACGGAAAAATTATTTTATTTTTTCCCAATTAAATTTTATCTCTTGGTCATTCGTTAATGCTGGTTTGCTACTGCTAATGTGCGTTTGCCACATTAAATAGACTATTGTTATATCTCAACGCAAAATACCTGCACGCGATTGGTCTTAATCGCGTTACGTGACGTTAACAAATACGCACTGTTGACCGGGCAACATTGAAGTCGTCGCAGTTTTTTTTGCTTGAATGATTATTGTTTAAATTTGTTGTTTTGGTTTTAAAGTATAACAAAACAAATAATGAATGACGTGTCGGTCATTATTGAAAATTTTTGATCCACAATTCGTAAAATGTTTCACTCGATGTTCGATCTTGGACAACATTTTGCTAACATTTGGGTCAGAAATTTTCAATAATGACCTCGACGCCAGTCACTATTTGTATACTGCGTTAGGTGGTGTTTAGGCTCAGTTGGTAGCGTCGTTGATTGCATCAACAAAGTTAATCAACATCAGGCCCGGTTAGTACTTGGATGGGTGACCATCCCGGTATGTAACCAGCCACCCAGGTCAACTCAGCCTGGCCATCCCTCCATGGGTAGGCGCAATGAGTACCAGCAAAAGCTGGAACGTAAACAGGCACACCGCACGATGCACTAGCCCCGTATCCATGGTCTCACAGTGTAAAAACTGGTGTCTGGCTGAGGGCCTTAGGAAACGGAGATCAACGCCGCCCTGTGGGGCTTAAGGCACGGGAAGGACGTTACTTTTTACGTTATACCCCGTTTACACGATCGAGCAAACATCGAGGTAGCTCGACGAGCTATGGTAATTAGCATGTTAATTAGGAGGGCGGGCGGGTTGTAATTGGAAGGCCTAATATAACACGTGATCAGCTGTGGGCTATGCCTAGGCCTACATTTGAGCCAGAGTGCGGGGTTCCGTGAGGCCTCCTCGATGTTTGCTCGATCGTGTAAACGGGGTATTACTGTGTAAAGACGTTGGAGAGACGCTGCTGCACCGGCGTGAAGAAACCACGTCTACGGTCGCGTTTCACATACGACCTCTGTACACCGCGGCAGTCGTCGACGTCATCAAACACTACAAGTGGCAGCATGTCTTCTACGTATTCGACGACGACGACGGTAAACGCAGGCGCTTTTGTTCAAAAAAGTGGTGTCATGTTATTGCTCTTAGTGGAAGCCCATTCCAGAGCTACGCAGCGTCACCTGCCGTATGAGATCACACAGTGTTACCTGCCACTCTACACAGGTGAACGCGTCCTACCTTAACGCCAGCCAGATAAAACCAACGCATAGAACAAATTCGTCGAACTTGTTTTTGTTTTTGCCAGTCGCAATATTTAACGTGTAATTTTTCAGCAACGGTTTTTTTTCTGAAGTGCTAATTTACTCCGACTGTTGTAAAATATTTTGTTACACTTAAAATGCACGAAATTCGTTTTAGGGTGGGTCTGTGCCCCGTACACCGCAAGGGGAGCTAGATTGGAACATTCCCCGAAGTGACCCTTCACGCAGCAAGTACTAACAGTTACGTCGCTTGAACGTTGAAATAAGCCCATCCGGCCCAGAGGTCTTAAAACAATTTTTTTCTGAGCAACTTGTAAACACTCTGATTGGCTGTGGTCTGTGTTGGCATTCCTGAACAGAACTACTCCGGATTCAGGATTCAGCTCATGCTGGTTATCATTTACACCGATCGATCCTGCAAATGCGATAAACTCTCAAATAGTCGTGCGTCGAGAGCACGTGGCTAGGTAAGCGACCGCGCTAGAGGAATTTGTGATATTTTGGCGGTACAGCAAGCGAAGCTTGAACAGTAAGCGACGAGACAAAACTTCATTTTCCGCTAACCGCGAGTGCGTACAGCTCATGGCGGAACGATCATTTGTCTCGTATTGACTATCGCATCTTCTTCTGTCTGTCCGTTCGTCTGTCATCGGCTCAAACGTTATCACTGCAACCTCCTGGTATATGGACATCGATCGTGGGTGACCCCTAGCTCGGCATAATATGTTGGATCGCCCTGAGACTTCCCAAAGGTTTAGACGGTCGGTTGAAAGCTGACGGCTTAGTGTAGAGGTTGACACGTTGACGTGTCCGATCAGCGAAGTTAATCGACGCCGGGCCCAGTACTTGGATGGGCGAACGTCGGGGCGGCAAACTATTGAACCATCTCGGTATTTAATTAGCCACATATAGGTCAACTCAGCCTAGCCATCCTTCCGTGTGTAGGCGCTGCGAATACCAGCAAAAGTTGGGGGTTTTAATAGGCACACCGTGCAATGCACTATCTCCGTATTCGTGGTCTCGCAGTGTAAACTGGTGCCTAGCCACGAGAACGGAATACAGCGCCACAATGTGGGCCTTTGACTCAGGGATAAACCGTACACGTTATCTTAAAGCGCGTACAGGACGACGTAACTGAAGTAAACTAAAATGATTTAATTTTTGCCGCACTAACGTCACATTCGCCATAGGCACGACTCATAGGCGGTGGGGCGTGGCCTAAAATGGGTTAAAGCAATCATGGCGGAACAGTTGACTGCAGAGTAGAAATGCTCGCCCGTTCGTCACTGGTTGACGCGTACGTGCGCGTAGTCACGTAGTCGCCGAAGATGTTAGAAGGTGCCTACTGTAACGCATTACTGTTTGCCCATCGGTCAGTTTGTCAAAAACTAAATCATGTTAGTTCAGTTCAGTTAGGTCGCTCTGTACTCGCATTTAGGTTCACTGCTGGTGAGTTTGGGTCTGGCGTCGCAGGATTGGGTGCACGAATGCAGCACATGAAGCGTGTCCGTATCAACACGGGTAGTAAAAGACGACTTTGCGTAACTAGCTTTGATCACCGTCACTCAGTCAACGCACTGCTGCTGAGATTGTAGCTAGTGGTTGCTGTCTCCCGTTGCTATGACGACGCACACGTCACGCTGCACTGATAGATTGCGTATTAAATCTGCCTTTCGAACTCGCCGATTTGACCTTGAACATTGATGCCACCGATATTCGGTAATTTATTTTACTGTTAACTTTCGCGTTCAACATTTAATCGCTGGATAAAGCCTTATGACTTTAACTTTAGTTTAATGGCTTCGAAATTTCGTCACCATTTAGACAAGTAATTTGAGCAATGTTCGGATGACGCGCGACAGCATCAGTGCTGACAGCTGGGGAATTAATGCTTGTTATGATAGGCAGAAAATCTGTGCTTTTCTGCAACCGTTTTTACGCTAGACGAGTCGACGGCGGTAAAATAACGACTTCTTCGCGAGTTAGGGGTATCCTTCTTTGACGCCATTGTTCAAAGGGAAATTCTTCAATCAATGGCATGAAATTTTATTGCAAAAAACTAGAGTCTTTATGGCAGCGGCAGTGAAGATTTCGTGGTCTCGTTACCTGGTGGTACTGTTTATTTATGAATTTGTAGTTTAGTGTTCGTTAACTTTCTGTTTTGGCTTTCGCGGTAGAATCTTGATTTTTCAGTTTAGTGTATGTCATCTATGCTTATTATTGTGTTTTGTGGCGTGGCGTGGCGTGGCGGTAACGCGTTTCATCCAATCAACGAAGTTACTCTCCGCCGGGCCGGGTTAGTACTTGGATGGGTGACTGCCTGCGGGCAGGTAAACCATCTCGGTATGTAACCAGCCGCCTAGGTCAACTCAGCCTTCTATCCCTTTGGGGTAGGTTAATAAACTACAGGCATCTGGCTGGGGTTAAGGGGGCGCGTTCACCTGCGTCGAGTGGCAGGTAACACTGTGTGATCCCATACGGCAGGTGACGTTCTTTAGCTCTGGAGTGGGTTATTTCAGATCTATTAGACCACTTTTAACCTCTTGTATTCCATCATCAGCATGTTTTAGCTGTAGAAGTAAGTTACGCAAATGCGGCTACATGCTGCGATACGACAATCCAATCCATCTGCACGTCAACGTCATGCGGTCGACGTCTTGTTTCAACTTTCCAAGCAGTCCACAAAGCGCCTAGTTGTTCTTGCACCAAGTTTTGATTTCTACAATCCTGCGTTCTGGACTGCAATTTGCCTGCCTACTTTTCGCCATTCGTCAATTCGCCCGAGCGTCCGACACGACGCCAATACGTCAATTATTGACAAATGAGACAATGACGTGATTTATGATTCTAGGCCTACCGGCAGCCTATATGCACAAGATTTCCGCTGGCGGGCGCTTGCAGCCATCTTTCATTGTTTGCGTTGCCGACATGTCGCAGTTGCCGTTCTATCTTCGTCGACTTCGTACGTGATTGCAGTTTTATGCCGACAACCAACTATGCCGAAAGCGGCCGCACCTTTACGCTGTGTTAAAGTTAAAGCGATTCTTTATAATTTAGTGTCAATGCCGCTCGTTCAGTATGGTTTCATCTTTCATTTCCGGTATTCTTAATCTTTTAAAGCATAACAAGACAGTTGTCGTCAATGGAATCGTTACCGCATGACATACATGTAGACCTACGTGTTTTGCCATTTTTTGTATGGTGGAAGATGCTTAACTTTGAGTGCTGAGTGAGTTTCTCTCTTCGTATTAATAGCTTTTTATTTGTTGGGACTGAAGTCAGCGTGGCGATACAACAACGATCGAGGACAATGGAAGCAGATCGAAGAAATGGGGAACGGATTTTTTGTGGCATATACTGATTTTCGGCACCTTTTCAGTGTCCTTTTCAAAGAGTCCAAACGCCCCATTGATGCTAATACCTAGCAGCTAACTACAGTCTACTTATATACCGTGTAAGTGTATATCGTGCTTGTACTTGGCCGCGTTGATTTATCGCACCACACGCGCCAGAAGTATGTATTGTACCCCGTTTACACGATCAAGCAAACATCGAGCAAATATCGAGCTGGCTCGTCCAACTAACATGTGTTAGCTGGACGAGCCAGGTCGTCGAGCCAGCTTCATCGTGTAAACGGGGTATTACACGACCGTCTTTTCTATAGTAGAATAATCACTCAGAATTACCATTTGTAAGAAGTAGCCTAAACTCTGTCCAAAACTCAGATTCTATAAGGCGGCTAGACCGTGCGTAAGCTTAGACTATGAAAGCGGCAGTCTACGGGCGTCTGTCCGCCCCTAGGGTAGCAGGTCATAGTTCATATGGGAATATATCCGTGCGGGCGAGTGTCTTTGCGGGCGTAGAAACCCGTAGAAATAGCTACGCGCTCCATGCTCGTCCTGGTGACATACGTCAGATACTGTGGAGAGGTGTAACGATCGAGAGTCCGTTAAATTTGTCAGTTAATTTCAGTCGCGTCGTGGCTTAGGCTGGAGTCTGTTGCTCCCCACCCTAAGTTTTGACCTATCGAAAAATTGTCGAAAATCTTTTTCTTGTCGGAAAACTTTGGTGCAGAAATGCACACTTTGGGTCTGAAAGCCCAATTTTCGGAAATAAATAGAGGCAACATTCTAATCTTTAGCACCCATAATCTTTTTATCGAAAATTTTCAGCCGTCTATGGGAAAATTGCAACATCTTGCCTCGCGTTTACTTGTTAAACTCACGACGTCATTGTTAGCTCAGCGCAACAATTTTTGGTGTTTTTAGATCACGAACGACTAGTCTATTAGGTGCATTGATAGCTAAGTTACGTCAGTATTTATTCGTGAGGTTTATCCATCTTCGGCAGTTAATGCCAGTCGGTTGCATTCGGTTAGCTAATGACGATGCATATCGAGCGCATTTGTACAGTAGGCCTACGGTGAGTTCGGCGACTGACGGATCGTTGCCGTTGTTGAAGTCGGCTTTACACACAAATACGTTTTCTAGGTTGTTTGTTGTGAGTCGAAAAACCTGCATCCTTGATATTAGTGATATAACTTTGTTTGTTATCTGTCCCATGCTATAGCATAGCATGGGACAGAAATTTATAAAATCACTTGCGTCTGTCTGTCACTCTGTCTGTAAACACTCCTACGGCCGCAATTTTGATTCTATTTTGATGAAATTTTGCACAGTTATTCGGGGCCAGAAAAGTAAGATCGAGTTTGTTTGGGATAAAAATCTGATAACCCCTTCCCCTATTTTACCCCAAATTTTTAGAAATTTGCATTACGGCCTATGTGGACTTCAAAGCGGTATAACTCGGTCCCCGCAAAAAATAATTGCGCATTGTGTTTACTTACCCCTTTATTTTCGGGGTCGGGCAATCTTACGGTGTTATTTACTTTCACCCCTATCGACCACTGTTGCCATAGCAACCATTTAAAAATTGCAAAATTTTGCATTACAGTTAATGGAGATTTCAAAGCGGTATAACTCGATCCCCGTAAAAGATAATATATGTAAAAACACTTACCAGTTTACAACTGTGTGTAAGGACAACGTGATGATATCAGTCTTCGAAAACAGCAAAAATCATTTGGGTAACCTTAGATGGGACTATGGTTTAAGGGATTTTGGTTGGCCGAGGGTCAAATTTTGCCTTTTCCCATAGACTTTAAAGGTCGTTTTTACAACACTCACACTATCGTGTGAGGTGTGATT
>Ga0056128_1007790_pt1 | contig 13513 bp, 8 predicted proteins | sample WorMetLIZISLAND2_FD_71113 | JGI IMG/M metagenome (GOLD analysis project Ga0056128, IMG submission 71113) | Marine gutless worms symbiont microbial communities from Max Planck institute for Marine Microbiology, Germany - Olavius geniculatus... ... | reverse complement strand
ACAGGCTTTTTAGATTTATCAACATCGATGACCTTGAACGACCTTGAACCCTAAAAATATTGATTTTAAGCGATTTTTTGGCGATTTTTGGCTGCAAAAGAGTGAATTGCGACGAAATGGGTGGAAATAGACTACGATTACCTGCGAACAGGAACTGCTATAGGCTTTCGCGCGTCTCATAAGCTTTGCTCAAATTACTTGTTCAGTTTAATGAACTCGGGCACATGGGAGCATGGCAGGCAAATGCCTAATTTCAGGGGTAATGTATAGTTATGCAAACTAGGCAAAGAATATTTAAATGTTCTGCTATGCAAGTTCGGCCCTTTTTCTCTACAACATTCTGAAACTTATGACATATCATACGCTTTTCTACGTGAAGTTATCACCGTTCAAAAAGGTCCAGTTTTTTTGGCTCACCCTGTATAAATTAATTTCTCTATTGTTTGTATGGATGCTAAATGTATTTGTATCAGTTGAGATATACGCATTGTTTGTGACAGGGCAAATATAACCTTGACTATCAGGATGCTCGGAAAATGTTAGGACGATTTGGTCTGCCGGGGTATGCTCACACAATTCTGATCAGCGACCTTTCTGGTGGACAGAAGTCACGCGTTGCCTTTGCCGACCTGTCATGCAGTCGACCAGATGTCGTTATTCTCGTATGTATTTGGGACAGTGAATCATGGGATGTGTACTCAGAATTTGATGTCATTTCAAACTGGTGATAGTTTCTGTAATCTCTAATCACGTGCAAACTTAGATCGCAACAAATATTGCCAAACTATTTGGGAAATTAATCAAATGTCAAAATGTGTTGTATTTATCTGGCAAGGCACATCCTGATGAATACGTTCAGTTAGCATAGCGAGATAGCTGGATCTTTATCCGTGCCTGTGCATGCCTTGGCATTAGTTTGTATAATATTCAGTGGCCATGAATTCACTGATGGTAACTGGGATGTGGATGAAAAAGATATCAGATGGTGACTAGGTCTTTGCTGACATGGTGATAGAAGTAATGCATATTATTTAGGCCAAGTTAAACTGCACTATGGTGCTGACAGCGATGAGATTGGTAAGTAGCTGTTCTGTTTGTACGTTAGGATGAGCCAACAAACAACCTGGACATTGAGTCTATTGATGCTCTGGCAGACGCGCTGAATGAGTTTCAAGGAGGTGAGTGACTTTAGTCCGTTGACTGCTGGCAGTTTTTGTTCTTATTAGGTCAGAGGAGCCAACCTAATGAATATGTCCATCCATCCATATGTCCATGTCTATCTATCCAGAAAAGATTCAGAGAAAATTTGGCACCTTTCGTAGAAGTTGTAGAGGTCAATGACTGCTACATGACTTTGTGGCACATCACCCAATTCAAGGTCAGTGTCACGGGAACTTGAAAGTTATGAATTTTTTTCATTTTCAGTCTTATTTCCTTTGCCATTTACAACAAAGCTTGCGTATGAGTACCGATTCTTAAACTAGGGCATTGTGTTTATTTGCTTGGGTGAGATATTTGTTTCGTTTACTTTAGCTTGGTTTTTGTGACTTTGAATGTATGATGCGTGGAGTTGACTGCCAGTCCCATATGGGGCTAATTTTAAGCACAATGCTCTGGATAAGCGTCTGCAAAACCCTGCATCTGTGCCATTGAAAACTAAGTTACAGTTAGAAAGCACTCAGAGTGCAAACCCCAACTGGTGCTGAAAAAAAAATTAAATCAGTTATATGCACTAGCTTCCTGACTTGCAATAGATTGACACTGTAATTATGTTTACATGTGTCAGTAATTATTAAATTATACTACCACAGATATGGACCAGTGAGTGACTGATTTCAAAAATCAGGAGACTGATCACTCCCAAAATCTAGACAGTTATTTCCACCCCACTCCCTACTACTTCTATAAATTTTGTGAAAATTTATCTGGGCAATAATAAGTTAACAGTTCAACAATATTGACTGTTAGCGTTTGACTTCGACTGTTATTATTGCCCTGGAGAGAGGCCCATTGAAGGTTTGATCGAAAATTCCTGTAATGTTTGTCTTTCCACCAGTTGTTGCACTGTGTTTAGGTGTTGTGATTGTCAGTCATGACGAGCGACTGATACGAGACACAAACTGCCAGCTGTGGGTTGTTGAAAATCGTAACATCGCGCAGATCGACGGAGACTTTGACGATTATCGTCTTGAACTGCTGCAGTCGCTCGGTGAAGAAATTGCCAAAAAACCTTCAATAGCAGCCGAACAGAATGTTTAGGACAAATTTGTCAAAGTGATGCAACCTTGCTTAGCTACTTGCTTCCGTTGTGCTGAATCTGCTGCTGTTACTTCTGCTGAATTACTTGTCATCATGTGGTGTCATGAGTTGCTGTAGTTTCTTGGTTTGCAAATATTTTGAAGTTGGCTACACATTTTTTCTTACAGGAATTTTGCACCGTGAAATATTATTTTTCCCATGTGTCATTCTGACTTTTTTCAATACTCAAACAATAGAGTGATTTTTGGCACACTTAAATTAAACAATAATATATAATTAGGAACTCAGTACAATTTTTTTCATCTAGAATTTTATTATTATTGTTATTGCAAGTATTGCAGTGTAGTTTACTTTTTCAGAAGTGCTTTCAATATAACTGTTATTGTAATTCTTAGTTGCCAAATGTCCTTCATATTGAACTATATTGGACATAAAAATATCATAGGAAATTGCATTTCATTCTCTCTTTCTGCCTTACATCACATGCTACTTATAACAAGTAGAACTTTCAAAGTCATAGCCTCTCCTGTTTCATTATTGTTATAGGCATTGGTGGTCTATAAAAAAAGGTAAAAATAAAGGTAAAGGTCGTCAATTTATATAGCGTGTCATTGCGAACACGCCTCTAATGCACTTTTCGTCACTAACCAGAGTCGCCGGCCGCACCACCATCGCATGCAGCCTGCAGAGACAGGCTAACGCAGCGGCCTGCTAGGCAGCCTCAGTCAGCTGTACTAAGGTCCCTACCTTCTGTAACCCATATAAATAGGTTACTACTCATTTAATCGACCCCGGAGGAATGGCATGCTGAGTTGGCCTTGTTGGTTGACTGATAGCGGACACTTTACCCACGAAGTGGTCAAACGGCCATCCATCAGTCTAGCGCAGGATAGGGAAAGTTCGCCGGCAGGACCGACGTTCTAACCACTATGCTACACCACCAACTTGCTATGTTCTATGTTTCAGCAGCAGCTGTTGTCAAGCCTTAGGAAGGTTTGATCAAATACCCTTACTGGAATCATAATTAAACGTGACCACTTGTCCCTAAACATCCAGAGATAAGCAGATCTATCCTGAAAATCTTGCAAAAAATTAAAAAGAATACTCACCCAATAGAAATAATGATATATATGACGTTCTGGTATCTCGGTAGATTTTTCATATTTTCAAGACATTAACTACTCATTTTCTAATTAATTATTAGAGCTTAGTCATGTCTCCAGTTACAGGAATATCAATTTTGTTCACACTTTGTTTTTGTACACTTTTGTTTTACTTACTTTCTCAACTAATTGGAAAATGTCCCAATAAACATCTTTGAATTTTGACCATTTTAGCATGCTGAACAAGAATAGGAAACCTGCGGTTACTTATGTACATTTTGGGAGATAATCCAGAAAATGTTGATATGTGTATTGTGTGTAAATATTAGTGAACATTATTTTTCATATGTGAAATGTACATGATGGTTTCATGAATTAGTATAAAATATATGCACAAAATTCATACCATGTTCAGTTTTTGTACAGTGCTTGCTCCAGAAGAATTTGTGTTTGGTATGAATCCGAACAGTGCTTAAATTATGGAAAAAGTAGGGGAACAAGCAAACAAGGTGCCAAGATTGAGGCACCAAAGGCACTGAGAAGGAAAGGTCTGAGGGTGTGTCCCATCTGGGGAAGGAAGGGGTGTCCTTAGTCGACTAAGGCATCCGGTGGAGTGTTGCAAGCTACCCCAGCAGGTTCTGGGATGGAGTCCTAGCTGAAATTGACTTTTATGGCTTCTGGTGGCAACTTTCACAAACTAGAAATAAATTTGGGGCAAAGCCCAACGTGAGTCCACCCGGCGCCCTCAGTCCAATTGGGAGAAAATATCTTGGGGTGAAAATCCCCTGGTGGCAAAGTCACATGGCCCGAACGCAAATCCATTAGCATATGTGGAACGCCCAATGTTAACTTAGGGTAGGTCAACATGCACATTAGTAACTTTTTTGTTGGTGGACCAAAGTTAACCAATTATTTGTTCAATGGGGGATGAATCACTGTTGATAACGCCGTTCACCACTTGTCGATATCTCTATGCATTCCAGAAATATTCTCAGTCAAACCTGAAAGTTGTCCTAAATCGCACTGAATTTTGGACGCTTTTTGCCCTCCAAAATTTTTAGGGGACAGTTCCCCAAAAAACTTGTACCCGCTTTAACACACCAACCCAGAGGCACGTCAAGTGGCATCGTGTAGCCACTCCCACTACCCTCAAAGTTATAGGCGTGCACTTGAGGAAATTTAAGCCAATTTTGGATCCCCTTTAAAAATTGTAAGGGGGACCCCATCCCGATGGGGGTGTGCTAGTAAGACTTGGTCATTCTGTAGCACATGTAAAAATTTGGGGACGCAGCACCCCTTAGGGGCTGAAATATGGTCTGCCGAAAAAGTTATTCGCCGCCAAAGTTTGAAGTCGTCTGAAATCGGATCAAATTTTGTATGTTTTGGCCCTTAAAATTTTTCCAGGGAGAGACCTCCGAAATTTTGGACCGGCATAAAATTCGGCCTACTACTGATTATCGTGCACAATTTTGCGCTGATCGGTCAACGCATCTCGGAGATCTCGCGTTGGAATAAAAAATAAATAACTGAAATTTGGGGCAATGCACTTGAAATTTAAGCCAATTTTGGATCCCCTTTAAAAATTGTGAGTCCGTCCAGCGCCCTTAGTCTGATTGGGGAGAAATTTCAAGGGGGTGAAATTCCCCTGGTAGCAAAGTCACGTGGCCCGAACTGAAATGCCTTAACATACGCAGAACGTTTAATGTCGACTTATGGTAGGTCAACATGCTCGCCTATAACTTTTTTGTTAGTAGACCAAAGTTCACCAAATTTTTTTTGTTCAATGAGGGATGGATTGCCATTGATAACGCCATTTACCATTTGTCGATATTTCTATGCGTTCCAGAGATATTCGCGGTCGAAGTTGAATGTTTTTCGATATTGCACCAAATTTTGGACGTTTTTTGCCCTCCAAAATTTTCATGGGGCAGTGCCCCCCAAAAGTTGTACCTGCGTTAACACCACAACCTAGAGGCACGTCACGTGGCAAAGTATCATGGGGCTACTCCGACTACCGCCAAAGTTATATGTGCGAATATGCTAAATTTTAAGCCAATATTTGACTCCCCCTTTGAAAAAAAAATTGTAAGGGGGACCCTTGTCCCCGCTGGGGGATGCGCTAGTGAGACGTCATTCTCTAGCACGTGTAAAAATTTTGGGATATAGCACCCCTTAGGGGCCAAAATATTATTTTCCGAAAAATTCGATTTGAGTGGGTATGATTTCACCACTTAATCTCCATGACTAGTGGATCAAAGTTCACCAAACTTCTTTCACCCAATCCGGAAGGAATCGTGGTACAAAATGTACTCGTCCGATTTTCAATATCTTCATCCTTTTTGGAGATATTCGCCGCCAAAGTTTGAAGTCATCCGAAATCGGGCCAAATTTTGCATGTTTTTGGCCCCTAAATTTTTTTTGGGGGGTGGGGGGAGAGGGCCGTCCGAAATTTTGGACCGGCATTGTAAAATTCAACCTACTATTGATCACCGTGCAAAATTTCGCGCCGATCGGCCAACTCATCTCGGAGATCTTGCGTTGTCAAAAAATATTAATAAAAAACATTCGTCGTAAAACAAAAATGACGACAGGAAATGGTAGCAGAAAAGTTCACATCATTCCGAGTTTCCCCTTTAGGTCTCCCAGAAGTGGTGAATGCCATTACTCCTTGGAAGAAATAAGTGGGGGAACATTGTTCCCCCTCAGTTTAAGCACTGAATCAGAATGCAACATACAAACATACAAATAAGTATAAAACAGTTTTCTTGCACAAAACTTGGTTGATGAAGCTGCTTAATTAGATGTTACAGTACGTGTCACTAGAAACAGCTGGAAACAGTTAGTAAACAAATAGAAATTGCTGACATACAGTTTTCTCATATTTCACGTTCTGCATTAAGTTACGACGGTTACACATTTTTAAACAATTATACAGTGAAGGTGGTATTTCTTGTATACTGTTGATGATAAGTGTCATGGTTTTTGATTGCTGAAAACTTGCTGTACATAACAACGCCGCTGGTCTAACGTTGCTGTTCTGCTGACGGTGCTATTCGCAGTGACCGGGTGGCTTGTAGTCAACACCCTGTAAGTAACAGATGACATGACAACGTAATTTGGATGAAATTGCTAAGTTATGTCTACAGGGTGGTGCGAAAATAAAGTGGAACATTTCATTTTTGTACGATGTACGTCACATGCACATGTACAAGCAAACCTGTTTAAACGATAAAACGCCGTTGCATTTTTACGCACAAAAGCAGGTCTTAGCCATCGCAATTCTGTCCGTCCGTCACACGGGTTGATCAGTCAAAAACGGTGCAAGCTAGGACCACCAAATCTTCACTGTCGGCTGCCTGGAAGACTGGTTTCAGGATCCATAAAGCTTTTACATAAATTCGAAAGGGGTCACTCTGAGCGAGGGCGCTAAATGAGAGAGGGGTAGGGAAAGTTTGCAATTTTTAGCCAATAAGTTGCTGCATCTCAGAAAGGGCGTGAGAGGTTACTATTTATTACTAATAGGAAGTCGTAACGGGCTTTCGATTGGCACTGAGAGCAATGACCTTGGATGACCTTGAACACCAAAATAGAGGTTTTATGGATTTTTGGCGATTTTGGGCTGCGAGACACATTTCAAGAACGAATTGCACCGAAATCACTAGAGATAGACAAGGACAAGCTGCAAAGGAAATTTTCAGCATTAAACGTAGATTTCAACGGTCCAAGTCTTGACCTTCTTGGTTCAAGGAAACTTGCGCACGAGGGCATCAAAGAGCGGTACTCGTACTCCCCTCCACAAAAGTCATTATTTTACTGCTGTTGGCCATTTTAGCGTAAAAACGGTTAGGCATGGGCATGCTGCCTATCACAACAAGCACTAGTGACTAGCTTTTATTGGGTTTTTTTTGCAATCTTCGGCTGCGGCGCACACTTTAAGAGTGAATTGGCTGCAGACAGAGGATGCAATTTGCGAACAGAAACTGACATAGGCTTTCGTGCGTCTCGTGAGCATTAGCTCAAATTTCTTGTTTTAAAAGTATGCAAAATTCATTTAAACATTTATTCTGTCTAACAAGAAATTTCTGATGCAATAAACGCCATCTGCGGCCATCATATCTTCATAGTGTAAGGCAACAATATTCTAGTATTTGCAACAATCGTGTCTGTTAGTTGTAGATATTTAGGCAAATGCAGAATGACCGCAGTCTGGCCCACCCGGTAGTAGGTTCTACTCTAGCAGAATCGTTAACCTAAGAAACATGCAACGATACGAGACGTAAAGTCCTACCTGAGCCGCAAGACCCACAAGGCAGCGCTATTTTTATTTCCTTAGTCCTCAGCCAGACACCAGCTTATACTGCAAGACCAAGACAGTGCAACATGTGGCGTGCAGGCTGTTTACGTGCTAGATTTCGCTCGTACTAGTTGCACTTACCCTCTGAGGGATGGCCAGGCTGAGTTGACCTGGATGTCTGGTTACATACCGATATCGTTTACCCGTTCACTTACAGTCACCCATCCAAGAGCTAACAGGGCCCGGTTGGCGTAGGGCAACAGTGATGATTGGACACAACGTATTCCCAGTAGGGTACTTGATAATCAAATTAGAATTTAGACCACGCCACCACAATGACAACACCAAGTTTGAAAGACGCAGCTTAATTACCTTCATTTTGTTGATGCGTGCGTCGTACTTGCCGTACCTTTTGCCCACCTTCTGCAATACGAATTAATTATTAATTTCATAAAAAATAAAAATAAATTTAGCCAGTTTTAATAAAAATTCTTAGTTAAACTAATTAATGTGTCCTTTCCTGCATCAAGCATTACAACAAAGTTTGCCAGATTTAAGATTTGCATCAAGTAGACACAAAATGTAAGATAGGCTACCTAGGGTCTTGTATTTGTAAGTTCACTGGATGGGTTTAAAAGATGGGGCATATGACTCATCTACCGTGAAGGCAACAGTTACTAACAGCTGCACTTTTAACACTGAATACTTGCAGAAGGATTTTACTAAATACTGTCCAATATTCCCGCGCTTAGCTGACGAAAAAAACTAATTACTAAGCCCAGCTGCGACGTAGTGGGCTACCTTCTTGCAGACGGACCACATCTTCTCCGCGTAGCTTTCGCTGGATTCCAGGCTTTGTTTGTTCCACTCGTCCTTTTGTGCCATCGGCAACTTCTTCCAACATTTCGCTCCTAAAACAGCAGGACTTTTACTTCACAAGGTCTGCACGGTTTCAGACAAAAATGTTCTTTTTTCTTACAACAGATTGATACTGCTGAACTGTAGGGGGTGGAATAGGACGGGAGGGCTCGCGGAACAAATGAGTTTTCAGACGGGAACGGAAGGTGCGGAGATGACGTGTTCAGGCAGACTGTTCCAGACACCAGCACCGGCGACCGGAAAAGTTCGGTCACCGACAGTATAGACTGCGGCTGACGATCAGTGATGAAGAGTGAAGACGAGCTGGAACGTAGTCGCTGACGAAGCTTCCCATAGCGTCTGGTTTTTTACTATTTTAACGTAGAAATACGTGTTGAAATTGTACGAAATATTTTTGCAAATTGTTGCAAACTAATAACGACAAGCAATTGGTCCCATATACACAGTGTTTCATAAAAAAACCCTTATTGTTTTTTTCATAATTCACTCAAATGATGATCAATTTACATGAAATTTTTAGCAGTTGTAGCTAAAGAAATACTAATTCAAAATATTTTAACAAAATATGGCAGTTGATTAAATATTCTTTGCTAGTCGTGATGTAACGCTGAAGTCATAATGTGTCACGGATACAAGCTTGCTATATATATAGTCTCAACTGGTGCAGTCAGTTGCTACCCTGCTCCAATGGTGAAAAATTTTGTTCGTTCATGACAAATTTTTAAAGTTTTACAGTTACAGTTACAAAAACGTGCAAAGCGATCGCATTTATGTATCTGTGGAGATAGTTGGACTTTCAGATGTTCGAGCAAGACAGTGCACTAGCTCACCGAGCTTGCGAGAAAGTTGAGTTTTTGGATCGTGAAACGCCTGATTTCATGTCTTGATGATGCTCAGAGCTAATACGATAAACGTTTTTCATTAGCGCACCAAATTAAGTTCACCATTGAAACAGGGTAGCAACTGACAGCACCAGTTGAGACAAGCAAGCTTGTACTCACGACACACTGTGACGTCAGCGTTATGTCACGACTAGCAAAAAATAGTTAATCAAGTGCCATATTTTGTTGAAGTATTTGGAATTAGTATGTCTTCAGCTACAACTGGTAAAAAAATTTGTGCAAATTGATCATCGTTTGAGTGAATTATGAAAAAACAAAAAGGGGTCCCTTTTTATGAAACACCGTGTACAGGCCCATTAACCGGGGCAACATAATAGGCCTACGTTTGTCTCGGTTATGCAGCCAGCATTTTTCCTCCTCCGTCTGTGGCACCGTGAAGGGAACCTATGATTCAATTGCACGTGTGAGATCGTCAAACAAAAGTAATGTGGTCAGTTATTAGGCCGTATATGGCTTCGCCGTTTTATCATGTCTTCTGCACGTTGCTGATCAGATACGAACCGTCGCATATCAAGTCGGTGGCGTCGGTGTATTCACCGCGGTGTTTGCTGGCGAAGTCGGCGATGTACATCGCGTAGCCGCTGATAGGCGTCTTCACCCCGAGCTCCTCCCGCTTGCTGAAGAACTCCGCTCTCTATACATATATCACAACAACGCATGCCACACGCAACACGTCGATAACAAAGCTAAACGACTTAATTTTCCAGGCCTAAGTAAGCAAGTAGGTAATTAAGATGACTTAGGGGGTGCAAATTAATAGTTAGTCACAATGCGCCGCGCTCTCAACATCCGAACAAAAATGTCTTCAGCAGCCGCTTGAACTGTGCTTAACAGAAATGTATAATTTGTTATTTGCAAATATGCTATATGAAGTGTTTCGTAACATGCCAACCATCGCAGGCTCGTATTTGATTATTTGTCAGGAACGAATAATTTGGTGGCTTTCAGCTGCAGGCCTATGCTTAATAACGGCCAGTTCACACCTACGACGCCGACGCGACTCAACTCAACTCAACTCTTGACTTGAGTCGCGTCGATGTCGTAGGTGTAAATTGGCCATAATGCTCACTTAAATAAATGCGTGTAGACGGTAGGCCTGCTTGGAATCTTAAACAGTGAATGTCAGCATGAAGACGAACCCTGTTGGTGTATGCTTCTTTCACTTCTGCTGCCTTCTCATAATACGGCGCCTTTTCGTCGTCCGACATACAGCCCCATTTCACCGCCAGTAGCTCCATCGCCTTCTCTTTCTGCACACAACCGCCATGCACATCTATAGACATAATACACACAGAGGACGACTTACCATCGTCACTGGCAGGCATGTGTACTATGATTATGATTTTTTAAACGCGGCAATATCTAGCACTCGCAGTGATTACTAAATACAGACTGCGTGCTCAATTATGAATAGACTAGACTCATGATAGTGAGTGCCTTACTAACGCACAGTTTCTCACAAAACCGCTTTCCAATGTCCGCCATCTTCAACGAATCAAGACACGGACGGAAACACGACCATCAGTGTCAGCCAAGGCGTTAGCATATAACGGTACAACGTACCGTACAATCATTTACAACGTACAACGTACACATCGTCAAACCATTGACTTTCGACAATCAGATCATGAACTATTATGACAAACATATTAGCGAACAGAACTCCTTAGAAGTGGAATTATGAGTGGAATTATGGAAGCAACAAATACCAAGAAATTGCTATGACCTAACAGTACTTAACAGCGACGCACAGACGGACGCACGGACAGACTGCTTCCCCAATACATGGAGGTGGCGGAAGCATAAAAACTGGTTATTATTGACAGCCTATAGACACCTACCAACGCCCTAAATATAACGGTACCATCGCGATTTACGATCTATCTTTTAGTCATCACAGGCGCGCGGTAGCGCAGCCCTGTGAGGCGACCGGCTAAGTCAATCAGTTTGTCTAATTAGGCCTACTCAACAGCCTTGTTCCGTTGTTCGTTACGATAGGTCGATTTAGCGCAGGTCTGCGTGAAGGTAAAATATTGGCTCGCGAAGCGTTAGCTTCGAGAAACCCTTATTTCCACGCATTTTTTCGGTGCCGGCGGCGTCCACGGCCGGCGCACGGTTCCACATCTTCAAATGCATATATCTCAGCAACAGATCATCGGATCCACTTCCGGTTTGGTTCTACTTCTAGGGTAGGTTCAAAGATTATTCAGGCGCCTGAATAAAATTTAGGTAGGGTATTCGGGGTAAGCAGATCCAATGGTCACGCGACCGATGATTTCGCGTGACCTAAAAAGTCAAGTCGTGACCCCTATATCTTTGAGACCGCAAATCTTCACAAACGTGCAAGATAGACGCGTGATCATTAGTGACCACCAATAGAGCACTAATTAGTGCCCCAACTCGCTCACAACAGTTCTCCGTCTACCTTCGTGAGCTCCTCGGTACGTCTGGACCCTGAACAGTCCACATCACGTCAGAGGACTGCCACGCGCAGGTCCCCGTCTGGCACCGCGTCGTCACCGTACATTCTATATCTGTCATTCATCCCATAGCCAAGTGCTCCAGCTTTCAAACGAGCCTTTTCAACTTTGCGCTAACCGTCGCGAGTCACATCGTTTACCGGCTTGTTATTTATTGTTTATTACGAAACATACATTACTTTACCGTCATACACTAGGCTAGATTACTTACGTTTTTTGCATCAACGCTGCCGACATTAGCTGCGAAGTAAAGTGCAAACGGGCCGGCGGGCCGATGAGGCGGTGGAGGCACGTGACGACATTCTGCCGGTGCGTCTGGGGGCAATGAGTCCTTGGCTTTTTTCGAGCGACCAGCGCTTGATGGGTTGTCTGCGCATCGATGAGCACTGCGGCTTCGCGAACGAGTCTTGTCCATTGCTATCTCGAGAACCTGTGATCTGACGATATTAAGGCTATACTGTATGTCCTACACAATGCACAAACGCACGTTGAAGACGACTTAGTTACGTGAAGAACTGCAATACTGGACAAGACAGCCGCACTTTTTACGTGTTATCTTAACACAAAAGATGGTATAGTTTTTTTTGCTGAATTGTGCTGCTCTCTCCAGTGACGGATCCAGAAACTGCATGGGAATAGTGGGGCAAAAATTGTTGAACATTTGATGCAAAAATAACGCATTTTGGTGCAAAATTTTCATATGTTTTTAGATGCATCCGGTCGATAGGGGGGCGGCCGCCCCCTCCCCCTTGAATCCGCCACTGGCTCTCTTTACACCTCGTTTAGGGACACGTATAAAATAGGCCTGGTCCAACAATTGTGATAAAAAAATTTTCTGCAGAAGATCGAGGCGCTCCCCAGAACCATAATGATCATACACCTAATCGTCAGACTACAGTCGAAATAATTTGTCAACCCAGAATAAAATCGGTTTATAACATAATTTAGCCTCATTAGCAGCGCAACTTATCTGTGCGCGAAATGAAGGCCGTCAACTGTTCCGCGTATAATCTCCACCACCGGACATATTTTTGCTTGAAACTAATAACTTGCCGCTTAATGCAGTCGGCGTTATTCGGTACCGGTATTCGCGTGAAGACGCGTGTAGTAGACTGTAGAAGTCGGCATATACACTGTGTCTCAAAAAAACATCCGCGACATTTTCGACTATAACTTAAAAACCAAGTACCAGATTTTGATAATTTTTTGTACGAATATTCCTGACACAACTTGCCATTAAACGACCGTTCAGTTTCCCACCTCACCCAATATATGCTTCTGCACTACCTAAAAAATCAGATAAAGCAAAATGTGTTGAAACAAGATAATGTTCATACGAACACGGAGTCTGTCCAATGCATTTCGATAGTTTACAGCATATGTCCGTATAAATATAATCAGTGATTGTTTAGACCAGTAGAAAAATCAAACAGTTTAATTTCAAATGTCGATCGGGGAAAAATGAAATTGGCAGCATTCGATGGCCCATCCACGAAAACCCCCCGATAGGCGCAAAAATCTCGCGAAAATCTCTTACGCAAGCCGAGTTATAGCCAATTTTGTCCCAAATTTCGTTGCCATGGCAACGGGGGTCGG
>Ga0056128_1007788_pt1 | contig 13515 bp, 8 predicted proteins | sample WorMetLIZISLAND2_FD_71113 | JGI IMG/M metagenome (GOLD analysis project Ga0056128, IMG submission 71113) | Marine gutless worms symbiont microbial communities from Max Planck institute for Marine Microbiology, Germany - Olavius geniculatus... ... | reverse complement strand
TGCTGGTTTCGGCTTTATAGCCGACTACGGCTTTATAGCCGTTACTTGTAACCTGTGGTTACTTTTGGGGACGCGCATTGGGCCGAACTGATACGGCCTCAGCGCTGGGCAGGTGTAAGAACCTGCCCACCCCGAAGGCAAGGCAAGGCAAGGCAAGGTGGGCGGCGATCACCGACAAAAGATGTTCGCTTAATTCTACTCTGTCGCTGACTACATCTCAAGTGGCTTTGCCGTTATATGTGTGTCACATAAAGTAAATTAAGCTGACTATGAAATCCATGTTCTGGGATTGTCTTGCCGAAAATTATCAATATATAAGCGTTATACCCCGTTTACACGATTGAGCAAACATCGAGCAGACATCGAGCAAACGTCGAGCAAATGTCGAGCAAACATCAAGCAAACATCGAGCAGACATCGAGCAAGCATTGAGCAAACGTCAAGCAAACGTCGAGCAAACATTGAGCAATTATATATGTTAGCTGGACGAGCCAGCTCGTCGAGCCAGCTTCATCGTGTAAACGGGGTATTAAGCTCTGAAGCTCAATTCTTAATAACAGTCTCAAAAACTAAAAACTAAAAATGACAAAACGTCAAAGCAGTAGCATATATCAATCATAAATAATACTGCGTAACCGACATCCAACTGTGAAGGCGCGTACAGAGCGATGTAACTAAACTGAACTGAACTGAACAGACACGAATTACTTTTTGAGTATCTGACCAACTTGCAAGCAAAGTGAGCCCATTGGTCATTGGTTGATGCGTACGTGAGCGTAGTCACGTAGGCCAATGACGCCGTTGGACGGTGTTTACTGTAATGCATTACTGTTTGCCTATTGGACAGTTCGTCAGAAACTAAACCATGTCAGTTCAGTTCAGTTCAGTTTAGTTACGTCGCTTTATACGCGCCTTAAACTGTTACACCTCCAGTGTGTACTGTGTAACCTTGTCGATAGTTCCGTAGAAATTGTTTCTCATGATAAGCTGCGTGATGTTGGATGTATTCTCGCTGCCGCCGACCAGAAGACGCCTGCTTGACATCAGCTGCAATTCGCTCATCAGATTCTTCGGAGTGTTAGTGCCGTCCACTGTCACAGTCACCTATATGCACAGCACGGTGTACAACTGGCACGACAGAGTGCAAATTAACTACCATCCGGGGGAATGAAACGTCTTAGCCTTGGAGTGTATTCAAAATAAGGGTGCGAGCAAACTAAACTGCGTGTAAAACGAAAAAAGAGGCAAAGTTTTATAAAAAAAAAAATCAGTACAGTAGGCTAAGCTCCTTAATTAAAACACAAAAGTAAGTTTATGCGTAAATTTATTTTCTATAGCTCAGTAGTCGTTTCTTATTGCTTTTTAGTTCAATTCAAAAAAGGTTTAATTCTACTAACGATATATAGTAAATCGGCAGCTCGAGTTCTAGTTTTCTCGTGCATAAATCATTCATAATTTTATCGTGTCTGTATTCGGCCACTGGTTAAAGCCAAACTGTTAGAATTAATTACAACAGAAATGAACCTGTTGGTTGCGCCTGGTGAAATAAACGTCGTGCCAGTCGTTATCGTCCAGTCGATGTTCAGGTTCCACTTTGAACTTATCGGCCTTCATGTCTCTGCCGTAGCGCACCACCAGAACCAGAGCTCCGTTCTGTTTAACATACAAATTATCTCGTTTTGTTCGCAGCTATATCGCATACACCGAGCGGTACACATTGAATTCACTTCTCTGTTATTAAAGTAAGGCATTTAATTTGAAATTATGTAACTTCATCATAAGTTTGTGAAACAATGAATGAGGTCAAGTTTTGGTAAGACTTTAGTCTACCAGACAAACTTAAACCAAAGTTTTAAAATTTCAAACCAAGTATGACCAACTGTGATCTAAGTCCTCACCCAATGAAAGATTTTTAAGTTCCTCCACTGAACAATACAGCGTCCGAGCAGGAAACGGGTTTTCGTCAGATTACGGACTTTTTCTATTCACAACTTTACCAGAGTCGTTGAATGTATCGGCAGTGTAGAAGGTAAAGGTAAGAGCAAAGAAAAAAAGTCTGCTATTGATACAGCACTGATTACGTTGACTGCAGAAGGGTTTCACTATGCCAGAAGTAACGACTGATTGGCACGAGCTAATGATACCGCAGCACACTATGCGGCCATCCGTTGCCCACAATTAAACTTGCGGTGCATTCAGCCGACAGTCATACCACCGCCCAAATAAACCACACTCACCAAACCTTTACCACGTAGCCAGTAAGTTACTGCTCACTTCCGACTCGCTGAGAGTAGGAGGCTGAGTTGACTTGAACACACAGTACGTTGAGATGAGTTAGAGTCAATTGTTCCATGCCTAGGCGAACTCACGGGTTTGCTAACCAAAGGTTAACTTTAACTCTCGAGTCAACCTTGCGCATATTGTTCCACGCCAAATTTTAGCGTGGGACAACGCGCTATGAGTTAGCCTGGGTTATTTCCCAAGTCAACCTCGTGGTTAACGTTAACTCGTGCATTGAACAATCGATCCTTAATGAACGCACCTTGAGACTGAGATGGGTGTTGGCGTGCTGGCTGCCGATGTACCAGAGCAGGCCGTTCGGCGCATCGGTCTGGAACTTGATGCGGATCTGTTCGTAGACGTTCGGACGTCGGTAGTCGTCCGGCAGACCCTGTAGGTCGTACTGTAAATAGGCGCCGCCGTCAAACACAAGTCGCCGGCGCTCGCTCGGTGCAAGGGTCGGCAGAGCGCCGGACTGACGCCGTGATTTGCGCTGAGTCGACCGTGATATCTCAGAGTCCACCCCAGCACGATCCACGTAGCCAACCTGTGAAAAGTAAGGCTTAAGGTAAAGTGGTGTATAGCTCTAGTAGCAAACCCATCACAGAGCTACGGAGCGTCACCTGCCATATGGATCACGCGGCACCCAATACAGGTAAACGTGTCCCACCCTAACCCCAGCAAAACAGACCGGTACTTGACTTACCTACCCCAGAGGGATGAAAGGCTGAGTTGACCTTAGTGCTGGTTATTTACATAGATGGTTTACCTATCCGAGCAGTATCCATTTGATAGTGACCCGACCGGTTGTCAAACCCACGACTTCACAATCGTAAGTCCGACATCCTACTGTTAAACTACCAAGATTGTACCGTCATCATCGTCGTCGTCGTCGTTTTATTTGCCCAAAATAAAAATACGTGAAACTCGTAAAAAACACGCTCGGCAAGACTCACATATGAACAACTTAAGAGTGACGGCTGTACGTAGAGTAACTGGTGCAACAAGGATATTAGCAAAGCACATTGTACGGATTGGCGACGGGAACAGCAGGAAATGGACTCTAGGGACACCAACAAGCACTGAGCCCATGAATCAAGAGAGAAACAGAGAAAGACACAAACAAACAGAGGGGGGATAATAAATAACACGGTGAATACAGACGGTGCTGGCGGCGGGTGAGTCATTGCGGCGAGTGTTAAGGGTGGTCTTGCGTCTTTTACCGGGACGACGACCGCTTGAACTTGCTGGCCCAACACCCACCTCACTAGCTGTTGACTCTGCACATGATGTTCCACAACACTGTCAGTCACACGTCTACCTATTCACTCACGTACAATACTGTACAGGTTGAAAAGGTTAACGGTTAAACGTTGTGTATAGTTTTTTACGGAAACCCTTTCGCAAAGCCACGGAGCGTCACCTGCCGTAGGGGATCACACAGTGTTACCTGCCACCCCTCTTTAAATTTTAAGTTGTCGAAAATTTCACGGAAAAGTTGCTTCTTGTCGAAAAATTTTGTCTAAACAATGCACAATTTCGGGCTAAAAACCTCTATTTTGGAAAATTTAGGGGCAAAATTAAACTTTTGAGCACCATGTGGGACATATGCATCAGTCTGTCAGAATTCTGTCAAAAATTGGCAGTGTAGGTCGAAAAATTGCAACTTCTTGTTTCCCCACTTTTTCTTAACCACGACGCTGCTGAAGGGCAGAAATAAAAGGGAAGAACGATGTTGTGGAGTGGTGCAAAGGAGCAAGTCGGCAGGAATTGAGCCACTCAGCATAGGACCGAAGCAACTGACAGAAAATGATAATATGAAGCAAGCGTCGGACGTCAACGGGCACTCAGCCCATGACTTAATGATGATGACGACGATGATGGTGACGGAAAATACGATGCGTGTTTTAAGGTAGTTTCAGTCAGGGCTTAAAATAACCCTAGGCCTTTTCTAAAATTGGTTTTTTAGACTTCTTAAGTTTTAGTAAGTTTTTAAAAAGATTTCTTTGGCTTTATAAAGAGAAATTTCAAAATCTAGATTTTTTCGGACCAATTTTTCAGCCTAGGTTTTAGTATTGCTTTCTGAGCGTACTCGCGCCGTTACCTTCACTGAGATAGCTTTCGGCTTTCAGTACGTCGCGGCTGGCCTGCCAGAACTCGACGCTGTCGAAGATGCCGTTGGTGAAATGTTCACGGCGCATGTCGGTGTTGGCTCGACCAATTAGGACGCGTCGTGATGACCGGAAGTCCAGCTCATTAGTCGCCGGGTTGGAATCTTCGTCGACCAGCTGACCGTCCAGATACAGCGTCAGACCGCTGACCGAGTGCCATGAGAGATCCACCTGGAAAAACGTAAAGCACAGGCTTTTCTTTCGTAATATGCGCGTACAGAGCGACGTAACTAAACTGAACTGAACTGACATGGTTTAGTTTTTGACGAACTGACCAAGGAATAAGCAGTACGCAGACATAGACCTGTAAGCGAGAGCGAGAGCGAGCAGTAGCGAGCGAAAAACGGGACGAGCGAAAGCGAGCGAGAATTTTCCCGTGAGCGAGCGACAATACATACGAGTGAGTCGAAGCGAGCGAAATTTAAAGCAGCACATGATTTTTTACGTGCGACAACACATCTCAGCTATCGTTGAAGCGTCCGTCTGTCCGTGGTGTTTGTCTGTCTGCGACTGTATCAAAACGGTTCAAGCTAGGATCACGAAATTTTTACAGTCGGCTGCCACAAATTAGACTCTAGTTTCAGGATCTCAAAAACGGTGCGAGATAGGGCCATTAACATATAAATCATTTACAGAAAGTTCCATAAGCTTTTTAAATCTACACCAAAACAAACGCTTTTAAACAACTTTGAAACGCAAAATAAATGGCTTATTAGTGACTTTTTGCATTTTAGGTTACGGCGCACATATCAAAAGTGAATTGCGCCGAAATGGCTAAAAAATATGGACAAGGAAATTTTTAGAATTAAACGCAGATTTTAGCAGTTGAAGTTTCGAACTTATGACTCCATATGTTCATTGAGACCTCAATTATTTCCACCTTTAGTATCGCACACTTCAATTTAAAGGAAACCAACTATAGAATCGACTTTCACCAATGGAGATCACATTTCTTGCATCACTTAAGTAATGACGAAGAACTGCTTAATCTATACAGGGTGCAATAAAAATAACCCTTTGACGTATTTTGCAAAATTTTAAGCAACGACTCTGCGTTTTCTGACAGAACGTTGCAATTTTTCGCTCGCTTTTCTAGCGAGATTTACCTACGAGCGAGCGAGAAAACGGTTGGTGAGTCGCTTACGGGTCTAAGGAGACAAGGTAGTGTAGAGACGCTAACTTTCAGGTGTGATGCTTGCAAATTTACTGCACATAGGTAGGTCTACGGCATACCATTACCTGCGAAAAAATTTTGAACCCAGCCTAACCCTGCAGGTCTCTAATTTGTGTCTGTGCTTAGTTTTCAAATCCTTCTCTCTCATATTCTTACATGGTTCGTAATTAACTCGTGTTAGGCTTGCATTGCTGCTGCCCTTATTTGGTTATTACGTTAAATAAACACTACAACGCTGGTTTCGTTAATAGTATTATAACAGCTTTAAATTGCTTTTTATTATCAAATATAATAGAAAAACCTCCGTTGGACCTTCAAAATGTTGGTGCAGTTTTTAATTTGCCTTCGCAATTTTAATTAAAAAAACTCTTTACATTTAGTATTAAGTATTTAGTATTAAGCGCATTAGAGATCTTTTTAAGTATGCGCTATATAAATTTACACTTTACTTACTTACTTACTTACTTAGTCTGTTATATTTCATGAGTTGTCGTGTAATATTGCACGGCATGTCTAGAAATAAAAGTAAATAAAAATGAAAATATTTTTGCTTTGTCCTTACTTATTCTCGAGACGGAAACTGCAACCGAAAGAACGGATTTTTATTTTAGGCCTATGTGCTTTTGTTTTGCGCGCATTTATACTGTTTGTTTGCTTCGTTCATTCGTTGTGCTTTAATTCATTCTTTTCGTCATTATGCGTCCTGGTTTGAGCAATATTATCACAAAATAGCCTATTAATCAATTGCACAGATGATTTTCAAAGCTATCGTACCAGTGAGTGTATAGGCTAGGCCTACAACGAGGCACTGTAAAAATCTGGCATTTGGATTACCAAACTTTTTCAAAGAAATTAAAACAAACCCACATTATGGCACATTAATCTCTGGACAGTCTTTCTTCTCGGACACCCTTTACTTGACTTGTAACTAAGTAGAGAAATTTTACTGCAAAGTCTGGGGAGCAGAGAATGTTGTTGTTTTCAATTTTCCGCGTAATTTTGCGGATTAAATCCTTTAAAAACCTATACTGTTCTCTATTTTATGGCTTTTTAGCCGGCCGTACTTACATGTAGGCATATGTAACGTCGAGCTTATGGACCGTCGTCGTCTGTCTGTCTGCCTGTCGTCTATCGTCTGTATGTAACGGATGTATTGTAAGTAAGCGTTATGTTTTAGAGAAAAATCTTTTGCACGAATAATTAGCCCTGTGTCTTGAACCTAAGCATGCAGAATTGTAGCGATCTAGTGCAAGGGGAACATTTTCAAATTTAAGGTTGAATGGAGGGGGTAGGAAAAATGTCCGTTGTTGAACGGAAAACTGACCATGTCTCGGAAACGGCGAGAGATATGGCCAGGGTTACTATTAATCACTAATAGAAAGTGGCATATGTCCTGTCAGATAAGAAAAAATCATCGACCTTGGATAACCCTGAAAGTCACTGACAACCTTACTAGTACGGTCGGCTATCCTAGCGACTGCTGGGCTTCTTGTTGTTCTTTTGTTGATGAAACACAGTTGACATAAAACAGACTGCTGTACTTATATGAACAGTAGTCGCAGTATAATGATATCACTTGCCTTGTTCCATTCATTAACGGCAAGATCTAGCGATGACACTCGCCAATGTTGACTGTTCGTCAGTACATCAGCGACGAGCTTTACGTTTCTTCACACATTATACGGTTCACAACAATCAGTGAAAGTCAGCACAATTTGTGTTATCAGCCAAGCCTTTTGAGTCACAGATGTTTATTGTATCCTTGACAAAAACTCAATATTTTTCTAATCAGGTATACAAAATTAAATTACACCTTTTCGATGTTATATGGCAACCCTGTGAAGCTTCATTTTAAGTGTTGCCGTCGTCTGTCTGTCCGTCTGACTGCACCGTACGGTACGGGTGGCGAACACACTAACTCGAAATATGCGCAGAAAACCCAAAAATTGGCGTTAAAATTTTCCAGGGCAGAAGTGACTAGTGTGCCAACTTACAGTTGAAATAGTCCAAGATGTCAAAAAAAAACAACAAAAAAATGACGCACGTTAACGTTTCACAAATCGTGCCGACATCTTTGTTGACGTTTCGAAGAAGGCAGCATGAGCTGCAACTACCAAAACGTGAGCAATAACAAAAGTTTGTAATCTGATAAGCTTCTTTTTTTCATTCTTTCTCTTTCATCAAAATGATGAGAATGCTATTAGACGTCTCCATTTGACTCTGTCATGCACCATGGCCATCGTTTCGTCAAATTGTATGTTCCTTGTGTCTATGTCTTGCTTTATATTCTCTAGCCACTTCTTTGGTTGTCTTCCTCGATTTCTCCGCCCAATTATTATGGAACAGTGCATCACCTTTACTGGCAGCCGTTCACTGCCCATCCTTGACACATGCCCGAACCATGTCAGTCTTCGCTGTGCTATTCTGTCAACCAATGTCCTTTCCTGGTGCAGAGTGCTCAGTACTGTCTCATTCCTCATCCGGTCGCACCTTGTCACCCGCAACAGTGTCCTTAACCATGTCATCTCTGCCGCTACGATTCTTCGTTCGTCTTCCTTTCTGACGGGCTTAGTGTACGTTAAACCACGGTCTGGACTTCAGACCGTCGAGTGGAATCAGTGAGTGTTAAACGAACTTGTACACTTTAGACAGTGATTAAACACACTTATTCCACGCTGGCCGACCGTCGATCGTGTGGCCTACACTGCGGCTTGTTTGGTCACCCATGACTGCACTGGTCGTGCGTCATAAAGCAAACGACGATCAACGCGTGGTTTAAGTACGACACCGCACTGTCTGGAGTGGTATAAGCTCATGATGAGTACTCGCTTACACACTCGGGCTGTGCTGTAACTAATACAGACAACACACTACCCAGAGGCACTACGAATAATGGTTGGTTAAATAATATAACTCTTAATAGGAAACCCATCTCAGAGCTACGGAGCGTCACCTGCCATATGGGATCACACAGTGTTACCTACCACCTGACACAGATTGACTCACCCCGCCACAATTTTAGCCAAACAGGCCGGTACAGTCGATTTACCTCTCCCAAAAGGATAAAAGGCTGAGTTGACTTTGGTGTTGGTTATATGCCAAAATGGTTTTAATGTCCGCAGGCTCATTCAAGTACTAAGCACATGATAACGACCCGACCTGGAGTGGAACCAACCGCTATTGCAAGTCTAACGTCTTAACCGTTACATTAACAGAAAGCCCAGCAAATGACTTTCATGTCATGTGAAATACATAACTTATGCGACCTTTTATTAGTGCTCAATAGGAACCTTGGCCCTATTTCTCACCGTTTCTCAGATACGACGTACCGTTTAGCCACGATACATGCGTTGCACCCAGATGACATACAGGCGACAGACTGACAAAGCGTGTCATAAGACAGACCGTTAAGCTTAGCTAAGCTTCGCTAAGCTTAACGGTCAGCCCAAAAATTAAAGCGGCGAGTGACAGCGTAGGTACCGATAGTAGACGTCGATGGGGGCGCTGGAGATGAAGTAGGTGCGGTCAGCCAGTTGGAACGGTCTGACGCTGAACCTCAGCGTGAATCCACGGCGACAGCTGTGAAGATTGTTCTTGCAGATGACGTCCTTGCCTGCGTCCAGGAACTGGTTCAGTCCGTTCAGCTGAATGCCGTTACCGTCCTGTGCCGGAACGATCTGCGGCGAGCCGTGCACGGACACGACGAGCGTCTGATGCGTCAGGAAACTGTTCTCAACGTGCTCCATGTTCAGCACCACGCCCACTATGTCTGGCGTCATATAACAACAGCATGCGGCTTTATTACAACTTTCAAACGCTACAACGAACGTCGGTGGCAATGATAATCTGCGGACAAGTAAACCATTTAGGTATATAAATTGTTACACACGGTTATTGAATGTATTGCTATTTGCTACAGTTGGTAGCCGATACGATTAGTAAAGAGTAAAGGTAAAGGTTGTAATTTGTATAGCGCATCGTTGTGTATACACACCTCTAATGCACTTTTCGTCACCAACCAGAGCCGCCAGTCGCAGAGCCAATTGCCTTTACTGTCCGAGTTTATTAGAGAGAGTAGTACTCAAATGGTGGCCTAGTGGCTACGCGTTGGACTCGTGATCGACAGTTTGCGGGTTCAATTCTGTAAACTGACACGTGGTATTATTAGGTCTGTGTTATTATTGATGCATTAATACAATAAGCTTACGAGACACAACGGTGAAGATTTATAGCAGTTATCAGTCAGATCGGAAAAACAAGATCGAAATGTTTTCGCTTGCTCATTTTCTTCGCGTACAAATTCATGACCAGAAAGTGCTGAAAAAAATACAGTAAATGCGATTCCATGGCCGTCATTTGCTTTCTTGGCTAGCATTCCTGACCTAGATCTGGTTACTTCTGGTGGACTCAAACGGTTTGGGTCCCAGATTATTGCTAGCACGCGACGCGCCTGGTTAATAACAGATGGGGAACTTTTCGCTTACCGTCCTCGAGAAAGCCGAAAGCCTTGATGTGATCGCGGTCGGCGAACCAGAACTCCAGTTCGTCGACGAAGACCTTGTAGTGCCGCCGCTGGGCGCCGTGAGTCGTTGATGGGGAGCCCAGGTAAACTCTAGTAGTACGGCTGACGACGGTTTGGTTGAGTAGTTGTGTGTGTCGAGCTGCGGCGGCGGCGGCGTCGTCTGTGAGGTCCGCGTGCGAGCGAGCGATTGGACTGCGCCGCTTGCCGATGTGCACGTAGGCGCCCTTGTCCTTGTGCCACGATACCTCCACGTACTGCCACGGCTGATCACGTATGATGCTGCCTCGATCTGTAACCAATCAACCAATCGATCAGTCGACCGAAAAATCAATCAATGAACTACACTGTATTCAGAAAATAACACCGACTCACGTTTTCTTTTTCATCTCCGTGGAAAATGTTTATATTTCCGCAAAATTTTCGGGGAATATTTAGGAGGTTCCAGGTATTCTGCTGGTGAAAAATTTTAATATTCTTTGTTATCGATGACGTGGGAAACGTGGGTGTTTTTTTTCCTGAACACAGTGTAGAAGGACACTCCGAGAGTGCTAACTTCCGCCAACTCTGTGTAATTTTTTCCGTTGCGTTCATCAGGCAGCAGCACCATAGTCAGTCGAGCTTTTTCCTAACCGGCAACAGTAAAGAATCTACGTTTAATCCTGTCCTGGATCTAGATGCTAATCCGGATCACTATCAAAATCTTATCGCTTCTAACTTTGGTCGAATCTAACATAATTCCTTGAAAATTTTAGAAAAATCTGATAACATCTTTTTCTGTAACCCTGCTCACAAACAGACAGATAAATAAACAAACGCCAGGCATCACATAACCTCCTTGGCGGTGATAATCGATCGATCAATCAAAAAAAACAACCACTTAACGTAACTGAAGTTGCAAAATACTGAGTACACGAAATGAGAGATAAAAACATCTCAAAATCAGAGACTGATTTTGAGATCTCTTGAAATGGAGCACAATGTTTTATAGTTTCGAAGCAAGTACGCATGCAAGTACAATGTAGTTTATTTGCAGTGTATGAGACATACATGCTTACAAATCTACAACAATAAAAGCACGCATTATCAGAACCGTCAAAAAGAATGCAAGACAGTCAGACGTGTTACTAGCATGCCGCAACTAGTAAAGCCGTAAAGCCATTGCACGAAAGACGATCTAAACATCGTACAGAGCTCAAACAGAGATATTCCTGTAGAAATCATAACTAAGTAACCAGCAAAGAGTAGTGCAAATAGTCTATAAATACCTGTGACAGCGCTCCACGACTCGGACGATGTATTGAATGTCGCCTGCAACCGCCCCTCGCTCGACACTTCTATCTGCGTTTTGAACAATAAAGCTAAGTAATTAATTTAGCTGATTAATAAAGTAGGCCTATTTAAGTAAGTTAATAATTCAAGTACCCGGTAGCGCATTAACTGCTAACAATCTGTAACAGCCAAGCTCTGTATGCTAGCAGAACAAAAAGTAGAAATGTTTGAACTGGCGTCCAAAAGCAGACATAAAGCGTTGCTGCTTCTGAAACAGTCAGGAAAAGCCTTTCAAGCAGATGGGGACTATGCGTATTTTAGCCCAGATTCTATTACGCCGACTTTCCCCGTGTTTTGTCACGGACTAAATTTCATTAGAGTGACACAAACGGATTTGCCGCAGACTTGTGACAGACTTTGTCGCAACCATCTCGATATGTCGAAACGGTTTGAAAGTCCGAAACTTTCTTGTGACATTCCCGTTTCATGGTTTGTGCCCGCCACCTTCACGATCCGCGTCTGCGACTTTCACCTATTTTCGATGAAAATCGGCGTAACAGAATTTTGGTTTTATTTACGTAGCCTAAGTAGCCCAAAGGAACTGCAGCCCACGAAGCCAAGCACACTGTGGCCAGAAATTTGTCTGAAGCTGTTAAGAACGAAACTTCTACATTGGCGCTATCGAAACATTCGCAGACAAGCAGAAACGCGTATGTATAGTTTATCACAGGCTGCGCGGCAGCGCCAGCCCTGTTGTAAGGGTGACCAGCCATTTCAATAGGAAACTCCAAAATTTGACCCCTCGTATTTCCCAAACCCCTTAATGTTTCCACTCCTGATGTGCAAAATTTGGTGAAAATCCGTTTACGGGGGGCTTCCCCACGAATAGGTGAAATATAACTCTTGCGTGACTTTTTGTACCTTCCCTTTCCTTCCCTTTCCTTTTTTACTTGCCGTCCTTTACAGGAAAAACGACTGAACTGATTTTAGTGCACGATGGCTCATATGACGCGGTTTCGCGCAAGAAAGTGCCTTTTGGGAGTTACAAAATTTAAATTCAACATTTTCACCTATTTTTTCACAAAAATATGACAAATTACAATGGCACGTATGGGAAAAATTAGACAATGCTTTAAACTGTCATAACTCCGGCTATGTATAAAATAAAGTCGTAATTTTTGATTCTAGGGTATGGTTTTTGGGGTCGGCCAATTTAACAGTGTCATTTATATTTATCCCTAATCGACCCCCGTTGCCATGGCAACGAAATTTGGAACAAAATGGGCGGTAACTCGGCCCCCGTAAAAGATAATTGCGCGCTGTTTGCACCTACCCCCCTATATTCAGGCCCGCGCTATCCGACGGTGTCATTGAAATTTTTCCCCTGCCAACCCCCGTTGCTATGGCAACGCATTTTGGGACAAAATTGGCTATAACTTGGCCCCCGTAAAAGATAATTGCACGCTATTTGCACCTACCCCCCCTATTTTCAGGCCCGCGCTATATCCGATGGTGTCACTTAAATTTTTCCCCTGCCAACCTTCGTTGCCATGGCAACGAATTTTGGGACAAAATTCACTATAACTCGGTCTGTAAGAGATCTCTGCAAAATTTTTGCGTCTCTAGTAGGGCTTTCGGGGATGGGCCATCGAATGCTGCCAACCGAATTTTTCCCCGAGCGACCCTCGCTGCCATGGCAACGAAATTTGGGACATAATGGGTTAAAACTCGGCTTACGTAAAAGATATATCGAAGATCTTTGCATCAGATGGGGGTGTTTACAAGATCGGTTTATTTTGGTATGGGTAGTGCACAATTATTCAAAAGCGCACATATGCACCCCCGCAAAAATCACACGTTAAATATACGAAAAATCGTTATTATCTAGCAACAAAAAACATTTCTACATTTTCTAACATTGCTATAATTTCCAGATTACTTCCAACGGCAATAAAACTGCAAATATTTATGTAAAAAAGTGTTCAGTTTATATACAGTGTAAGGGTGACATCATGGTTGTAGATATAAAACAGCACAAATCACAATTTAAAAATTCAAACATCACCATTACACAATGTCAGAAGAACTTTGCTGACTGT
>Ga0056128_1007784_pt1 | contig 13519 bp, 8 predicted proteins | sample WorMetLIZISLAND2_FD_71113 | JGI IMG/M metagenome (GOLD analysis project Ga0056128, IMG submission 71113) | Marine gutless worms symbiont microbial communities from Max Planck institute for Marine Microbiology, Germany - Olavius geniculatus... ... | reverse complement strand
ATCCGTAAACAGAAGATCTTTCGCTTCCGTAAGTTCATCATCTTGATAAAAACCAACTAGCACTGACTTCAGTTGTGTTTTCGCTAACACACTGTACTTATTAAAGATAAAACACAAAACCACAAGCTGATTAAATCACGTAAAACATAATTTTGTACAACATTTTCAAAATCTGTACCTGATGATAAAATAAATAAACGTTAGTATTAGTACACCAACGTCTAATGCATAGCTTTGCATCACTTGGAAGGCTCATAAAAGTCACTTCACTCGGCAGTAAAACAACAATATGATCTACTTTAATTGCATCCCGAAAATGCCGCAGGAAATCTGACTTTCAGTTAACAACAATATCATCGGAGCTAGCCTGTGCATAGGCTGCTTGTATGAAAAGAGTCTTCTGCAGTTTAAGTGGAACGATGACGAGATCTTGACGAAGTAGTTGATAAATGATATATTATGGTCAATGTCAGCCGTATTCAACAGGTGGCGTCACCAGCTCAATGAGATACCTTAGAACAACATCATCATCTTAATGAACCCATCGACAGCCATTCATTTTTGTTAGCTATTAGTTACCGGTACCACATAGATTTTACAAGTATATCTGTGGATGCAGCCTAAATCCAAAATAGCCACTGAGAACAAAACGTGAAGCTTAGAAGAGTATTTTTTCTCCTAATTCCACAAAAAAACGTGAATAAATAAAACAGTTTTAAACCATCTGGAGGGGAAAGCACCCTTGTTCGCAAGATTCAAAGTCATCCATACTAAAACTTATTACCAGCAGCTGAACAAAAATTGTCAAAAAACTACCCAATAATCTGACAAGCACTAATTTTAAAAAAGGTCAGATAACACAGCAGATTCATCAGGTATGAGCTGGATTGACCCAATCATCTAGATATATAGAAGCATCAGTTCAGTTCATATCAAAACGTAAAATCGGATTTCTATAGAACAAGGTAAAGGCGACATACTCGTGACTTGGCTCGGCACTAACAGCGACACCGTGACCACTGCGCCCACACGCCATGTTGCCTTCCTTCGTCCACTCGTCTTCCGTCACGTTATAACACTCGATACTCGACAGAAAATTGCTGCCATCATAGCCACCTGTTGCATCCACAACACCGTCATTAATCTCATGTTACCGACACTTCAGTATGTAATGTAACGTAATGCAAAGGACTTCCCAAGCCATAAGGCTGAGACTGATCTCCGTTTCCTTAGACCTCAACCAGATACCAGTATACACTGCAAGACCACCTGCCTGTATACACCCCCTGTCCTCCAATAGACAGCATTATCACATTGATGACTGTCTGGAGGATAACAGGAAAGATTGTAAGAACTCCATTATACGCCTTACAATTTTAGGTTAAGCTCATTTTTGTGTTTCTGTAAAGGTTAAACTTTCTGTTTATTGTAAAGTTTAAACTTACTGTTCCTTTATTATGTGTTTGTGTGCATTTTGCCTGAAAAGGCCGTCCCGAAATGACATATACTGTGTCAGGTGGGACGTTAAACCCTACTCACTCACTCACTCACTGCCTGTATACACTTTTGCTAGTAATCACTGCAGCTGTTCAAAGCTAAGTTGACCCTTGACCTGGTGGCAGATTATGTACTGCAATGCTTAAACTGCCCGCAGACAGGCATCCACACGAGTACAAACTAAAAATATAAAGGTTAACTTTTAGCAGATTTCAGCAACCTTGCCCAGCAACTTTGTGACAGTTTCATCAACTGTGCTATCTCACACAAGCAATGTACATAAAATATCTTCAGAAATTTGTCATATTATAAAAAAAACTTTTTAAAATATGATCATCAATCAATCAATCGATCAATCAATAAAAATATAACCGCTTACACAAAGTCACAAACGGTTCATACAGGGTTAAAGAATAAAACCTAATTAAAATTCAGAAGAAAAAACTGGCCAGTACAAAACTTGCCAATAGCATAGATGCTGTCATTGACAACACTGAGACTAAGAGCACTTCGCGGACAGTTCATTGGCGTGACTGCCGTCCACTGGTCCGAGCCGACATCATAGCATTCCACCGACGACAGCTGACTGCTGCCATCATAACCACCGACGGCGTAGATACACTGATCCACACTGCAAACACCTGCAGCCAACAACATACGTATGTCAATGATAAATCGCGTGCAGGTATTTTGCACTGAGGTATAACAACGTAGAATGTCACATTTTGCCTGACCACCCATTTGAGAGTAGCAACTACTAGCAAATCACACATGATGCATGTAAACGTAATCACAATAAAAACGCAAATGTAAAGTCCTTCCAGAGCCTCAAGGCCCACTAGGTGGCGCTGATCTTCATTTCCTTAGCCCTCAGCCAGTTTTTAAACTGCAAGACCACCGATATGGAGCCAGTGCATCGCACGGTGTGCCTGTTTACGTCCCAGCTTTTGCTGGTACTCATTGCGCCTACCCACAGAGGGATGGCCAGGCTGAGTTGACCTGGGTGGCTGGTTACATACCGGGATGGTCACCCATCGAAGTAGTAACGGGGTCTGGTATTGATTAACTTCGTTGATTCAATCAACGATGCTACCGAGCCAGACCACCACCCCAGAACTACAAAACTACAAAAATCACAATAGTTGTATTTGAATTGTAATCAATGCCACTCAGTGTACCCGTATCTTTCACTGTTTATCTCAGTTCTGTATTGACTGCCTTAAAGGCAACAACGTAAATACTCCTGTGTGTGCTCATTACAAGCAGATTAAAAGAGTTGTTCAAACTGTGTGATTCTCCAAAACATTCTACAGCTAGCAGGAAATACAGCTTACAGGCAGGCAAGTTTGCAAGTAAGTGAGAAAACTTGAAACACCTGTGCCAATTTAACAGTTAATCACAACAACCAAACAAAAATGCCTGTAGCAACTGTTCAAAATTAATGCTAGTTAGTGTCAGATAAACTCGCATGCTGTTGCAATGTGAGAGTCAGCTTACCAGCACCACTGCGAGTGACAATCATAGGTGCCACCATCTGCCAGTTGTTGTTCTCCGGGTGATAGCGTTCGACCGTTGCAAGCCGGGACACTCCATCGTATCCACCGACGACATACAGCAGCCGGTTGACAACCGCCAGACCTACGCCGATCCGACACGTAGCCATCGAAGACAGCAACGTCCACGAGTCCTGCTCTGGATCATACCTGGGTCATATCACATGATACTCCGTGTTAGCACAGACACAAACAAACAGCTAAACCTCATGAAAACTCATCAACCTTCGACTGGTAAGTTCTCATGATGTGGCATACACTATGGCACAAAATCGAAACTGGGTTTGAAGATCATATGGCTAACTGTCCACTTACAACACAGAATCTTCTGTGCCAAAGTCTGTAACCCCAAATAACAAACTATGCATACGTGGGAAAGTTTAACACCAAATATGATCTTCCACTGTTATCTTCCACTCTTGAGTAGCGAAAAAGATGGACAGCTAAGTTTGACGCATATACAGCCTGTGTGACCGTCAGAATTATGCTGAGTCACTGCGTCATATAGATTATGCATTACCAGTACCACAAACAGACCTAAGTCTGACATTCAGCCTGACTAACTGACAGTAAACACCATTCAAGCATGCTACCATTCGTTCGTCTTAGTGCTCTATTTACGACGTCCTATATGTCACGTTGATTCTCTCACCGCCCGATCTTTTCAGACGTTCAAGCGCTGAATAATGCTACGTTTATGCAACAGAAAAGGTGAATGACGGTCGGGGACCGTGTGTTCTAGGTTCTAACCAACTATGTTGAAAAGAAAAGCAATTTTTAAAGACTTATTTATCGCCGTAAACTAGATCAATTTCTGTACTCAATTTCAGTAATCACTGTCCCCCAGCGCCTCTGGTCTCTTTAGACATACCCAGATTATTATTAGTATTTTTAAACCCACCAGCACACACCTATAGCAAAAATATTGCAACTTAATCAAGCAAATAGACCACAGCAACGTTTGTGAAAGCGTTGTAAAAGAAGACCACATTTCTAGTCGATCGTACTTAAGTAACGGTCGAGCTTGTGGCATGGTTGTCGTCTGTCCATTTGTCCGTCTGTCACAAATGTATTGCGACTAAATGGTAAGTCATAGGAAGTCGACGAAGGTACCATCAAATAGGACGCTGGCGACTTCCTATAGGCTGTCAATAGTAACCATGTCTCCACCTGCAGCGGTTTGGCTGCAATCTTCAATGGAAAGTTTCAAGCTATAAGTGGCCATATCTTGGAAACAGTGATAGATAGGGTCAAGGTTGCTATTGATCATTAATAGGAAATCGCATACGCCCTTTCAAATGAGATGAAAATCACTGACCTTGGATGACACTGAAGGCCACTGACAACCAGTACGGTCGACTATCCTAGCAACGGCTGGGCTTCTCGTGTTTACTGCAGCGGTCCATTATCATTCTTAACAGAAATCAGCTGGTCTTTGCAGACAGACAGACGGACAGACAGATGCGGGTTGTTACCTTTCGACGGACGAGTGATGCCTCTCTTGCTGTGATCCGCCCACGGCGTAGACCAGACAGTCCAGTACCGCGACGCCCACGCGATTGCGCGCCACCGTCATGTCAGAGCAGCGCGACCAGCAGTTGGACCGCGGGTCGAAACAGTCCACCCCGGCCGAGTCCTGGTGGGCCGCATCTGGCGAGTTGTTCCGACCCCCCACCACGTAGATCTTGCCGTGAACCTAAAGCCACGTACAGAGCGACGTAACTGAACTGAACTGAACTGGCATGATTTAGTTTTTGACGAACTGACCGCTGGGCAAGCAGTAATGCATCACAGCAGGCACTGTCTAATGGCGTCGGTGTCGACGTGACTACGAGCACGTACGTGTCAACCAATGACCAATGGGCTCGCCGCCGGCTTGCCCGTTGGTCAGTTTGTCAAAAACTAAACCGTGTCAGTTCAGTTCAGTTCAGTTACGTCGCTCTGTACGCGCCTTAACACACAGCCACGTGCACTTGTTTCTACTGAATTATCAATCAATCGTGAATTTTTAATATGGCCTAAGTGAGACAAACCACTGCTATGGGGTCGGTAGAAAGAGGCTAGAGGGAGTGCAGTTCGAGAAATAGTCAGAAAAAGAATTTGATGAACAAGTGAGTTTTGAGTCGCCGGCGGAAGGTGGATACTGGATAACGACTCAGCAGACATTACGTCGTCTGGCAGGTCGTTCCTAAGTTGATGAACCGACAACAGGGAAAGCCCCAGTGGCGGTGGTTGTCAACTCGACCAGAGGCAATCAGCCAATCAGCATTCAGCGTTTCTCAAGAAACCATGGCACTAGAAGACGGTATTTAGCTCATAGAAAAACCTCGCTACCTCCACACAAAAATATTACGAAATATCATGCTATAAACAGTGCCGAAGCTATGGTATAGGCCTGTATATAGCCCAAACAGTTGGAAGGCACGTGTACAAGCCAATGTAATAGATATCGAAACTGATGGCAAATAGGCATACAACAGATTTCCTTACGAGACAAAAACTAGGTGTAAAGACAAATGTACAAAAACCAACACCATGGGAACGTGACAGAGAGATGCTACTGGTGAACGTTAATTTCTGGTCTGTCACTATTACAGGACAGGAGGCCCCCAGATATATACGTCTAAGCATTGTGAGAGCACATGACAATGATGAAAACATGAAAGGAAGGAGGTAAGAGAAGAATGACAAGACTGAATAGACAGACAGCCATTAATCAGCTTAGCCGCTTAGTGTGACTGTGAGAGTATAATGCAGGCGGACCAAGCATGACTCAGCAATTTTTTCAGCATATAGACTAAACTAAGCTACACAGCTGTACCTAACAGCTACCGGTCTGCTCTCACATTGTAAATGTGGGCAAAAATTTTCGCAAAAAAAACGCACAATCAGTAGATAGTACTTCGGTAACATTACAAGAGAGGAAGGCTCGTTTTTTCGTACACAGCAGAACACAAAATGAGAGTCAGCTTTAATCAATTTCCACCAATACCCGAAAAATGATACCCACAATTGTCACAGGTTACAAAATGCCCATCACTAACAAATCCACTACAGACTTAAAACTGTCCTCTTGGTTAAGGCGGATGTTTTTTGCATCTCATGCAACTAATTCACTAAAGTGAAGAGGGGAAGGGTAGTGATATATGTTGTAGATAATTTATACAGGTGGAGGGAAGGGAGGGCATGTGACATATGGCAAGGAGAGCTTTATAATGCAACAGTCACGCGGCTTTGTGCCGGCAAGCTTAAGAACGACAGGTTGTCACATCCATCACGGCTTGCCACCAAAAGCTCATCGTCGTATATAATAACTAGAGCCCACAGTTTTCTGCAGAATTTCGAGCTAAGCCACGGAATTTGCCATTTTCTGCAGAATTTTGATATTTCCACGAAATTTTGCAGCAGTTGAAAAATGGCCGATGATTTATACGATTGTCAGCCTAATAACGAAGTTAAATACACTAACTATATCCTGGTAAAATCAAACTAAACTGCCTAAATCTGTGAGCCCTTCTAATAGCCATCACAGTATGGCACAATTGTAAATAAACACAATGTGACTTGACGGATTGGACTTTTGAAAAGAAAAAATGTTTGATAATTTTCTTCATATATTGCTAGCATAACTGAGCACAACGCCAGCCTTCAAATAACTAAAGTTTCTTAACAGAATAGAGCTCAGTTTACTCGCAAACATAAGGCCGCAGTGCAGCCGCGGAATTTGGACGATTTTGCCACGGTGAGCCGCAGAATGCGAACCGCCCCACGGAATTTGGCCCGCAGAATTTGGCAAAATTTTCCACAAAAAACTGTGGGCCCAAATAATAACAGCAATATCAATCAATCAATCAGTCAAACAGCAAAAAAACTTTATTTGCCGATATATATATTCTCGCCAGCAGCACAATTATGACAGAAATGCTATATGCGAGAATTCATGCTGAGTCGGGCATGAACAGACAAAAGATAGAACGGATGCATTAATTCACTGACACCGTTAGAATCAGCGCTAATGAATGCACTAGACTACAACCAAGCATCAAATATGTGAAATGTTATCTACAGATGATGAGACAGCATAAACAGAACAAAAGTCTATTTTTAGCCACTGTTTAACTGATATATATTTCCTGCAGCTAGGCCAATCCCAAAAATAAACTTGTGAATTGCTGAAGCAGGACTCACTACAAACTAGATGCCCTTTCCTTCCCTCACCCGACCCCCAACTAACAGCATCAATGATCGAAGCAATAGAAAAATAGAAAAATAGAAAAAGCATTGGATTTAAAGTGATAAAGCAGGAAAAGCTGCACACACATATAAACGACCTCATGCTGATAGTTTAGCAATTAATTGGTTGATCAATGCCTAAATTTAAAAAATGCCCCTCAAACAAAATTCTCACAGGCACCTGTAAAGAGTAGGCCTGGCACGGTCATTATCAAAACCCAGTGATTTAAAACGTAACTTAAAACAGAGTCTAGCACCGATGCCACTGTCTTTCAGTTCAAACAAAAGGTTGTTCCACACAAACGATAAAACAGACCACAGAACAAATATTTCATTCACAGAACTTGAATACAACAAAAGCAGATGCTGATAGGCAGAATCAAAAAAAGAATCTTGTATGCTCACAACTCATGAGTGTATAAAAGCAAAACTATCCACACCTGATCCACATTCTTGTGGCTGCATTTGTGGCTGTGTAAACTGAGTTTACACCAACACTTACAGCAGTGTAAATCATTTTTTGCACTGCATGTTTCTTTTGTTTTTTGTTTTGGTTTATAGCCGACCATACTTAAGTAACAGTCGAGCTGTTGCCATGGTTGTCTGTCATCCATCCGTCCTTCTGTTTGTCTGTCACAGATGTATTGTGGCTAAACAATGTGAGATAGGGCCTAGCTTGCTATTGATCATTGATAGGAAGTTGCATATTTGCTTTCAAATGACATGAAAATCATCGAACTTGGATGAACTTGAAGGTCACTGACAACCAGTGGGCAGCTTGTTTCTGTTTTTGTGTGTGTGTGTGTGCGTTTGGTTAACTTCAGCTGAAAAAAGATACAAAGCTACATCGTGAAGTGCTGACCTGACAAGCAGCTATGCCACTGCGAGGTACTGCCAGACTCGCCAGCCGATACCATTTCTTCGACCTCGGACTCCAGCACTCGACAGCAGCCAAAGAGTGCCGCAAGTAGCCCCCGACGATGTAAATCGCCGGCTTCGGGGGTCGTCGCCGGCGTTCCCTGCAGCACCGATGCTGCGTCAGTTCATCAACTATCGATCGCAGGTAGTCACAGCATGAAGCAACCCGTCGCAGGACCGGGCAGTTCTTAAGCTGCTGTGTTAGGAAGCTCGGTGACAGGAAATGGCACCGGACCGAAGCAACCAGCGTCTCGAGTTTCTGACGGCGACGATCGACGTCATACTCCACCCACCGAATCACGGCCTCGTAGACTTCATGCTCACAGCAGACGTTCAGCTCATCCCGCCGTATTACCTGGCACCAAAGACACACAAATTGTGCCAAACGCTTCAGATCAGAACTCTGCACATTCTGACTCAAAAACAACTTCAATCAGAGCAGTGTAAATATCAACTAGATGGTTCGACAAGTTTCCATCCGACTCAGAAAAATTCATCTTCACATAACAAAGACATGGAATTGCACTCCAAAAATAGTATTATCAACATGTCACAAAGATGAAGAAGATGCATGCACTGTAACGATCAAAACTCAACATTCATCGTGAAAAGTTTATGCACCGCAGAACAAAATATATCAGTATTTTTTCTATTACCTGTAAAAGCTGTGACTGAGATAGTTGTAGAAATTCATCACTTTTGCTAACTTCGGCAAAGTTATAGTAGATGAAGTCTCGAGCTTGGTTATACAGATCTAAGCAGCCATTCATGTACGAAAAATCGGCAATTCCTATACAGTTACCTACAAAACAAATATGTCACATCAAAACCAACTGCCCAACATCAATTATACATACTATGGCATAAGAAACTTAGGCTGGTTATGGAAAGGTGGTTCATCTATGACCGATGGGTTTAATCGGACAACTTGCGTTATTCTGGAACATAAACAGCAGAAACAAAGAAAACACACAGCAAAACGCAGATGAATAAATAAAGTAGTCAAACATGTTGACCAATAAAAACTACATTCTCACAAACAAGTCGCTTACCATACATATGCCTACATAAAAATATCTTCAGTTTTAGACAAAGCAGCGTCAAAACTGCTGCTGCAACATGCAGACCTAACAGTCTACATGTATTTCTACACAACCATATGCAACCTGGCCTAAGTTACAGTATTTGGTGAAAACAGAGAAAATTCAACAGAGCAGAGCATGCAAGTAGATGAGATGACTCACTAGGGTCAAGTTGATGTTCAAGAAACGTACAACATGACTTGACGATGTCCGGCATTTGAAACATGACACCAGCCGACAATAATGGACAAACTGTGTCTTCACACACCCGAAGCTGACAACAAAAAATCACATCTGAAATATTGTACACAAAACTACTGCTTACATTTCAAGAATAACCAAAAACATGAAGAGGCAGCTGAAGAACATCTACAGCGATCATTAATGGACATGTCACACCTCTCTTTTTCTACACTTTCGAGCAACAACAAGCAGTTAGAAAAAGTTCAAATAATCTGCACATTGTATATTTTATGTAGATGACCTGCATCCACAGATGAATATATAACACAAGTTTGGGTTTTTTAGTTAAAGCTTAAAAATTACAAGGTAAGTTTAACACCTTGCAGGCACAGTTTATTGTGACTAACTGTTGCTCGGCTATGACAATCTGTGACTTACTTTAGTGAAAAAATGACAGACAACAGAGCCAAAAACACATAAATTGTGGCCAAGTAACTATTCACATTGCTAAATCAGACAAAGAAATGCTTTGCACAATGAAGTATGCAAACATTTTTGTTACATGACACACCTAGCTCAAAGCCAGTTCTTTTTATCAGAGCAAAGTGCAGTTCTATGAAGCGTAACTACACTGTGTGTCAAAAAAACATCCCCGACATTTTCGACTGTAACTTTAAAACCAATTAACGGATTTTGATAATTTTTGGTACACATATTCCTAACACAACTTGCCATCAAATAACTATTCAGTTTTCCACCTCACCCAGCATTTGTTTCTGCACTACCCGGGGAAAACACAACCAGCTAAATATAACTTTTTATCCAATGCGATATGATTGCTTAATTAACATAACGCGTAAAAACACATTTTGTTCACATTTCTGACACTTTGGCTGACACTTCATCCAGTTGTCCATTTTTCAACTGCCTACGGTAAAATTGCTTGAAGTATTTGCCCACTAAAAAAACACAGAAAACACAAAACAAAAAAACACAGAAAAAACACAGAACACAGGCAAGGAAAGAGACGCTTTCTCCATTCATTGACAGCAGTATCGATGAATTTCTGCTCCAGACCAATGGAGGCTGTACCAGTCGCTTCTTGACTCTTCAAAGATTCCTAAACTTCATCTGGTAGATACACTGCTGCACGACAGTCAAACCTTGTAACAGACCGGCTGTTGGGGTTCACAGGTTAGGATAGATGGAATTCATTGACTTTTTTCAACTTAACATATATTATGCTTGGTCTGCTTTCTCCAGGTAGTGCAAAAGCAGACGTAGGGTGAGGTGGAAACTAAAACACTTATTTAATAGCCAATTGTGTCAGAAATATTTCTGCCAAAAATTACTAAAATCTACTGATCTTCCTTCAAGTTACGATCGATAATGTCGGAGATGTTTTTTCAGGTTTTCTGCTTATTTCAACACATATTTCACTTGATCTGCTTTGACTAGGTAGTGCAGAAGCATACATTGGGTGAGGTGGGAAGCTGAACTGTCATTTGATGGCAAATTGCGTGAGGAATATTCTTACCAAAAATTGTCAAAATCTGGTAATTGGTGTTCAAGTTACAGTCAAAAATGTTGGGGATGTTTTTTTGAGACACAGTGTATATAGCTAATATATCAACAATAGCTTGCCACTAAGTAAGCAGCATGCAACACTGCCCACAACAGGAAACACTTATCTATGACTCAGCAAATATTACTCACTTGTGACATCCACTAATATCACTATCCATTTGCTGAAGAATGCCAAACACTTAAAATACAGTATATAATGCATCACAAACTAATCTGAACAGAAGATATAACTGGTAGTAACAGGAAAAAATGTGGTGTACTTACAATACTAATACATCAGTTAATTCAGTCAGTTCCAGTGAATGGTGTTTCAAGCTAGACTTCCAGACAGCAAAGAACAGGGCACGTAATGCAAAAGAACGAAAACACTTGACCAAGAGCCGTCTTTTGCCAGCACAGGGCCCTTGGCACTGACTAATCCGTGGGGCACATGATACCCCCATAGCGACCTGCGACCACACTACACCAGAAACATCCATCCCCCTTAGTGCCAGGAGGAACCTTTCCTCAACTCAAACGCCCTATTTTTTCCTTCCCTTTTCCTCTTCTCCCTTTCTTTTCCTTCTCCTTCCTGTCCCTTCCCTTTTGTCCCCATTCCCATCCTTTTTTCATCCCCCTCCCCTTTCCTCTCTTTTCTTCCCCCTGCTCTTTCTTTCCCTCCTCTTTTTTCCTTCCCTTCTGTCCTTTTCCTTTCCTTTCCCTCTTTCTCCCTTTCCCTTTTCCTGCCTTAGAAGTAGAACCCTTCAATCCAGCTAGGGAGTCTGGGAAAGTGCTGTAACCTCCTCCAAAAGGGTCTGAAGTGGAGCCCCAGCTGAGATTGAATTTGATGCATTTTAGTCTTAAAATATATGACACTACATGGCAACAATTTAATTATTTTCCGAAGGATTAACTGACCAAATTTAGGGCAGTTTAAACTACATTGGCAAACAAGCATGGCATGGCACCACCATAAATTTAAAAGTAGGGAGCTGCAGTTTTACCAATGATCTGCGAATAAAGCAAGCAGAAAAAGAGCTGTTGTACGCAGAATTGTCTCATTCTGTGCCATGCATATTCTAGGCAATCTTTTACCGAAAAATTCACCCCTCTCAGTTTTTGTTATTTTTTACTGTGTCCAAATTTATCCAGGAGACATTTGCTTCCACCTGTCAATGGAGTGGACGCCCCTGAACTACACCACAAACTGTAGTAGGCCTTCACCTATCCTACAATCACTGCCATAGCACAGGGCCCCTTTGGGGTGCAAGACTCTTTAACACAGTGCCAAGGTGCCACCCCCTTACAGACGGCCCTGACCAGACCCCACAGGTGTACCTGCCAAATGGCATCTATATCCGTGGAATGGTTTAAGGAAGATGCACACATGTCAAACATGACACATGAGAGACGGACAGACTACAGAAACATGGGTAGTTATAGGTGACACTGTGCTGGAGCAATTTCGCCTAATAATAACAATGACAACTACAGTATACATGGTGACGCACCTCAGACGTGTAAGCAAAGTCAACAATTGTTCGAAGAGTGTTGGCACTGACACCAAACAATGGCACTTCCTTCCTCTGGCACTCGATCATGTTGTTGCAGAACATGCCGTTGAAGTACCTGCTGGCCGCGGACAACACCACGCGGTGCGCAGGGAAACTGCTGTCATCGTCCGCCCGTAGCACGATGTCACACAGCTTACCAGACTGACGAAACTCATTCATCTGATCCAATAACTCCCGCGAGTGCCGACCGATCGAAAAATTCATACAGTTCAGCTGCGGAGCTTCCGTTGTGGCTTCATCGGCCATAGATGGTCTGATCCTAATGCCAGTAGCAACGCTCAGCTTCGTATGTCCTATCTGCACATTTACACATTCACCGTACATTCACTGCGGCAAAAATGTATTTAACAGCACACACTGGCAAATCTGCAGACTCTTAGCATCACCACAGCCCTCCCAACTAACACAGTAGCTGTACTGCTTTAAACAGAATCATGCTGTTACATATTGCAACTTGTCTTGCAAGTAACTAAGTAACTTAACAACTGCGATCAGCAGACTTGGAGTCGAGGCCACAATAAGCAAGGCCAAGGCCAAGGCCAAGGACTTGACCTTCAAGGCCAAGGCCAAGGCCAAGGACTTGGCCTCCAAGGCCAAGGCCAAGGCCAAGGCCAAGGACTTGGCCTCCAAGGCCAAGGACTTGAACGTGAGACATGTCAGGTATCTTACACTTTGCAAATATGGCAAAAATACAGGATTTTAGCTGGATTTCAGAAAATGGCTAGATTTTAAATGCAGCCATATATAGCAGTACACAGCACTATTACAAATAACTGACTAGGCCAAACTAAGACTGTAATACAACAAAAAATAACACACTAATACTGCACCATAAACATCCCTTCAAGGCCGTAATAGTCAGTCAGATGTGCTTGTTGCATTTGAGAAACACTAAATCTGCCAGCATCCTATC
>Ga0056128_1007782_pt1 | contig 13520 bp, 10 predicted proteins | sample WorMetLIZISLAND2_FD_71113 | JGI IMG/M metagenome (GOLD analysis project Ga0056128, IMG submission 71113) | Marine gutless worms symbiont microbial communities from Max Planck institute for Marine Microbiology, Germany - Olavius geniculatus... ... | reverse complement strand
GTTGTCGTACTTCAACCGGCCGATGTTTCCGGAGTGGTGCAGCCACGGTTCTTGGGAAGATGACACAATGGTGCGTATTGCCGGGTCGTATCTGGGATTCGCCCTGACGTTCAAGGCGGTCGCTGACCACTACGGTTGGACACACATTGTGCTGCTGTCCAACGATGATACGGATACAACTTGTTGGTTCGGATCCAAGTCATTTGATGAGGTCTTCGCCAACAATGAAAACTACACGTTCACTTGGCTCAGAATGGGTTCGGATCCATCAGACGTACAGATTGACGATATCCTAGAGGCGATACGATCACGCACACGAGGTAGTTTCGTTTTTACTGTGTTTACGCTCATGCACTGCTCATTTGGTGTTTGCACTCGAAATGCTAAATTACAATTGCTGACACTAATAATATGTGTTTGTTTATTGTCATTAAATTTATTTCATGTGTTTTAAACTGTGCATGTTTCGTGCAAAAGACTGAAAAATGGCTGCTTAAAGTCTTTTGAGGTTGATACTTTTCCTACCAAACAAAAGCGGGTATACGGTTTTCTATTAAAGAACAATAGTAACGCAGGGCTTTTGACGAAATTGTTTATAGTATTCCACACAAAAGCAAAAAACAAAGAGTTTTTTGTCATTAGTTAAGAATCCAGCAAACCCGTGTAAGCTTCTCCAGTGGAAACCAAGGCAGATCTCTCTGCAAGCGCATTTTTAGACATGAGAAAAATCTGACAATGAATGCAATTTTTTTTTTGGGGGGGGGAGGAGTGGGTTCACTGCACAAACTTGCATCTATAGATGCATAATAATGTTTTAAGGTTTGAACACATGTAGAACTGCCACTAAAAGCCTCAGTCATATCTTGAAACGGTGTAGTTGTAAAAATGTCGTAATTCTGTAATAATAAATGTTTTATGTAACACTGCAGTTGCTGCCTAAAATATATTTAGGTAAGTGTACTTAAACATTTATTTATTTGTTTACTAGAGTGAGTTTTTTTTAATTAAAATTGTTCCTTGTTAAATAAACTATTAAAAGTTAGTGTAGCAACGCATTTGTTGTGCCGTGAGATTTTTTATTACTATTGTATTTATGTTTTTTTTGGAAAAATGTGCCGGCAGATTTGTTCAATCGCCAATATCTGACGATGCTACGGCAAAACGCGGCAGCGTGGGCGAAAAAAACAATTTATGGACAGGAACGTTTTTAGGTGTGATTGCAAGAGTTAAAGCAAAAACGTGGAAGTAGCGTGGTGCGACGAACTGTTACAGAGACGGGCTATCTACTAAGACCGGAATAAAGTAGTAAACAATAGTAGAAACCGAGTGACATGCTTAGCTGTCGTCAGAAAGGAACGACGCAACTAACGTCTGTCAAAAGCAGCAATGTTCATGTCGGCGAATAATATAACAATCGACGTAAGCTTACACCATTATTATAAAGCGAATGCTTTTCAGTAGAGATAACCATGGGAATGGAATTCCCAATAGAGATGGGAATCCTACGGAAATTCCATGACAATGGGAATTGATGACAAAATTGGGAATGGGAACGTGAAGGAATGGAAAACAACCTGTATGGGAATGGGAATGGCCATTATTCTCATGGAAATAGATTTCCATCAGCAGATGCAGTGTTAGGCTTATGTTCTGCTTAGAGAACGACAAACTGTTGTTTTTGTCAAAGTTGAGTACCGTTAGGTATATTTTCTGTAGTTTGTGATGTTCAGTAGTGCATATCCTGATGACTCTCCTGAAAAGTTTTAGACTAAACGACAAGCAGCGCACATATGATATTAAACGTCAAGTTGAGTCTTCGAAGGGTTCAATATTGTTTATGCTCACAACGACTAAATGATTGTTTGGAAATGGGAATGGAAAGAAATGGGAAAACCCAGTGAGAATCCCATGGGAATGGGAATTGGTTACAAAATTGGGAATGGGAATGAGAAGGAATGGGAATTGACTGCATGGGAATGGGAGGGAATGGGAATGTGAAAAGCCATTTCCGGTCATTTTTACTTTTCAGCTCAACAATCTTTCGTTGACGTTGGGTGAGATCGTTTTTCGCTGAAACTTTTGGTTTAAGACAAAAAAATTAGCGAAAGTTGACCTCGCCCATCGTGTCGCCTAGCTGCTATTCGCTATACCTTGTCAACATTGTCAGACACTCTGGCATAACATTATTACTGTCGGACACTGAACCGCCTTCAAGCTCACTTTAGCCTGTTTTACTCCACTAAGTTTTCACTCGAAAAAAACTCGAAGATCTCTTGTAACCGAAGGGACGCTGAAGGGACGATGATAGTCGGACGGCTGACGAGAAACCGCCTGCCACGGGCTGCGTCGACGGGGTCACGCGCCAACTGACTCGCAGACGTGTGTCGTGTAGTCGTAGGGCCTACTCGTACAGGAAATCGTTCCTTCAGAAGTCGTTCGTAACCGTAGGTTCGTTCGTACAACGTAGTTCGTCGTTTCACGTACGTCTTGTCAAACGTTGACTACCCGCTAACGTATATACAGAGCACAACGTGTCGACTGTTCGAGTGCTCAGGCAGGTAATAACGTTCAGCTGTCATCTCTTCGCCAAGAAGAGTTCTCGCACATGCGCAGTAACACTAATCAGCATGTGCTGTTCAGGTCACGTCTACAGGGTGCAACTGCGCCGCCAGACGATTGTCACAGCAGGCGTGAAAAGCGGACCATCATATAGACCAGATGCCGCCATCGACTGTTCACGGTTGACAAAATGCAAGCGCGCACGCGTAACTGAATGAAACAGGAGCGATCCTAACAACAGATACTGGCACATTGAAACAAGTCTCGCGATGTTACCTTGCTACTTGGTCTCGCGTTGTTTAGTCTCGCTATGTCAGGGCTCGTCTTTTCAGTCGCCCCGGGCAATGGGCAATCATTATACTGGTACTGGCTGGCCGAGCTCACATGCGCTTAGCACAAAGTGCGTTCAATATCCGTGTCACATCATCAATTTACCAAGTTCGTTTTTAAATAATGTTCACACTGCCTGCGTTTACAACAATTCTGGCAGTCTGTTCTATGCACCACAGTTCTACAAAAACTTTGACTAAAAAGTATTTGCGACAATTTATTGTTACATTTTTATATAATCTAAAAATATTTTTTGAAAAAATGGACTTATTAAAAGAAACGTTTCTCCTAAGAGTTCTGAGTCTCACCATATGTTACATGCAACTGTCAGTTGTAGTGTTCTGTCACTCGAAACGACAGATGATGGGAAAGTTTCTGCTCCGTGCTCAGTATCGCAACATGACCAACGGAGACTACGCTTTCTTTACGTTCAGACCGCTGCCTGGCTATGTGAGTGACAGACCTTGGAAGTACTACGTCAAGCACAATGATATTTCTCGAGCTATGTCAGCTTTCTACGTCGTCAAACAGGTCTGCGCTTGTCGCGTAGCAATACAAACATACGAATCGGTAAGCAAGAAGTAGCTGTCGACTCGAATTATAGAAAAAAATGAAATTAATAATTATGTTTGTTTTTATTCTTATGACCCGGACCGAGTTACACACTGCCTAACAAGACCACACAGAACCGGTTGAATCGGATCATTAAAGACCGCGTAATGAGGAACATAAAACATTCGGATTAGCACAGCGTATGATGAATGTGAGTGAACATGATAGATTTGCAGTGCTAGCACTGAGTCAAGCCGCAAACCGACTGCAGTGTTGACGACATACACCTGCTGCATTGGAAAAAAACTGGAGGAGCTGCTGCTGCTGCTAGCCTTCTTCTTTTAACTGTCCGGACAGACAAACACACAGACACACAAACGGTTTCAGACTCACTGCAAGCAATGAAGCTGAACTGTTAGTAAACCAAAGCTCATCAATTTTTGGCCCAACACGAAAGAAGTCGCAGGTAATAATGCCGTTTTCCGTTTGTTGATATTTTTATCTGTTCCGGGAATTTTTGCAATCGAGGTGCAACCGAGACGTTGAGGTTCCTCTACCTGCTGTTAAGGGAATCGACAGGGTGCAGCATATAACAGCTTTGAGTGTCGCATTATCTCATACCTTCTCCATGACTAAACACATTGATACCGTTATGGCAGGCTGTGCACGTACTCCGTACGGTCTTCGAACCCTACGGGCTCATGGTATGCCTCAGGCCTGTCTGCAGTTAGTCTTCCGATCAACTGCTCTCGCTAAATTGCTCTATGCCTTCTCTGCTTGGTGGGGCTTTGCTAATGCTAGCGAGAAGAATAGATTAAATGCTTTCTTGAGACGAGCTGGCTAATCAGGCTATTATACCGATGATTCTTTGCCCACTGTTGCTGCACTCTGTGAATAGGCCGATGAACAACTGTTCCGCTCTATCAAGTACATACCTACTCATCCTCTTCGACCACTCTTACCACCCGAGCGCAATGCACCATATTGCACACGTCCGCGGCCGCGGATAACAACGAACTTTACTGTAAAATAAATAATATTGATGAGTGCAATTTTATGTACCGTGTATTGTACAAAGACTGTTTTTAGTTTTTTGCATTTCAGTATGTTCTGCATTGTGCTAACAGCGGTGTGTCTGTTGATTGCTTTAGCAAAAACTATCATCAAGCAACAATAAGATGGCTGTATAGCTCAGTGGCCAGCCACAATATTAGTCGACTGAATATTTTCACAATGACAACATTCAGTAACAACTAAAGTCTTTTGCTTTAGTACAAAATGTTTTAATGTTTATTTTTTATCTCAAAAAACGTCACATTTTGTGATTGTCTATAATTTCGCGAAATAGTGACCGATATTTTTGACAAAAATATAAACAATCGCAAACTGAGACTTTTTTAAGACACCTTGTAGTATTTTGAGAAGACATATAGTATTGGTTAGCACTTTTACAGAAGATGGGCAGTTATAACTTCGCTGTAAGCTAATATAATTTATGAGTATGGCATTCTTTAGTTTAACATGACAAATTATTTCACACTTTTGCTTGCTTTCTCATTAAACTCGAGCTCTACTTATTTGTCCGTCAGGGCCAAAGTTTTTAATAATGTTCAGGTTTTCGAAAATGATAATAAAAAATTCGACTTGTGTGAAATTAGCGAAACAGACTGAAACTGAACAAAATATTTAGGCCCGTGCTTAAAGTCGGCCTGGTGCGAATTGGCCATTATCCCAACTGCCTGCTTACTGCAACAATAAAAATTGGTTTTGTATTTTTTAAACCAAATTTTCCTGATTGGTTATTAAACGTAACACGGTGTGTAACAGATAACGGTAACCGCGATTACTGGCTCAAAGGCAGACGAATTTTTTCAGAAAGTCAAAGAAGCCGCTATGGGACATCCTTGGTATACAAACGTTTCACCAAGGGTAAACGTTGTTTTGTATGTGTATTTGAAAATAAAATTATAAAATTAAGCACGATCTATTATTTTTAAATACAGTTTTTGCTAACTTGATGTAGGTTCACTGCTGGCAAATTCGGCTCTCACTGTTCTGCAGTTTATTCAAAATTATTGTAACGTAATTGTGACATACTTTAATCAGTAACTCTAAAGTAAGTTAATCATTATGCACCAAATTCCCTAAACCAAAATTGTGACTTATTTCGGGTAAAATGGTTAATATTCGGAATATTAAAATGTGTTATGGAGTACAGCAGGCAAATACTGGTAAATTGTTGTTTGCAACAGAATTGGCCACTGTCATTTTACCTTCACGATGCTGTCTACCTGTACCTGCTGACACTCAATCAGACTCTGGCTGAAGGTAACTTGGACTACAGAGACGGCCGACTCATTCGCAACAAAACGATTGGGCAACGGTTTGTCGGTAAGCATAAATTTCGACATTAAGTTATTTGCATGTGCAATTAAAATTACTGGCATGGCTGCTCGGAAATTTTTTTTTAAACTAAACTAATTTTTACATTTTTTGCGAATTTTTAAACGTTTTATTTTTGTCTTTATTTTGCTTGGCGCAAATGTTTTTAAAATAAAAATTAGAATTTAAAATTACGAAAAAACTGTTTGTTTTTTATGTCGCTTTTATAATTTGTTTTAGACAAGGTACCAAAGAACATCAAAAGTCGAAAATTTGGCGACACTGTTGTTACAGTGAACAAAAGTTACGTGACATTTACTAAAGTTTCACAGACGGAAACTTTCATTTACTGCCATTACCTGGTACCATCGTTACAGGCCATATTTAAACTTATTTTATTTAATCCAATATCAAAATTTTTGACTGAAAACTAAAATTTTATTTTTCGAACGTCTCGATAGAAAATGCCGCTTTGTGTGTTTTGATTTTGCACAGCTTATTGTTACGAACATTTTAAAGCGTAAACTACACTAGAAATTTAAATGAATAAACTTGCTACCTGTAGGTGTCAGTGGAAATGTGCTGATAAACAAGAACGCAGATCGAGTGAACGGTTACCATGTCTGGAATTACGCCGAAGGTCGTGACTCTTACTACGCAGCGATGATCGTTGACCTGACTCTACCTCCTGACCAGGTCAACCACATTTAATTTTTTAGCGATGGACAGAATTCGCAGCACATAAGTAAAGAAACAACAGCCTTCGCGTAAAAATGCATAGTTAAATGTTCAGTGAAAAGTAAACCAAAGACAGAATAAGCTACAGCTAGTAATTTTTACGTCAAATAATGTGCGTGCTGTGATGCGCAGTGTATGTGCAATTTTAGCGAATCAAATTAAATCAACAGCTCATTAGCAAATTATAGCAGATGACTAAACGTTTTTTTTATTTTAGATGTTGACAATTGATTCGCCGCTGACTTGGGGCATGTACACGGATTCTCCGCCGGATATTCCAAAATGCGGTTTTCTCGGTGAACTCTGCCCCCCAATAGAGCGCAGTAAGCCACCTACACGTATTCTGTCTAATTAGTCTAATAGTCTGTTCGACAGTCATGTGTACGCTTACAATGTTAAGTTACAAGAAACTGTATCTGCATATTAAGTCTGCTTGCTTGCTATTAAACCTGGTACGATACAGTTTAATTGAAATGACGATGTGATGACGATGACGTTTTTGCAGACTATACGACAATAATTGTCGTGTCATCAGTCATTGGTGCAGTCGTTCTGGTTGCTCTTATCTGCATTTTTCAGCTCGTCAGGCAAGTTCCAGTTTTGATTTTTGTGTCGGACAACTAGCATAGTTTACATTTTTTTGTGTATGTAATTTCTGTGTGTGTTAGGGTATTTTGTTTGTGTGTTTGCAATGGCTGCTATTTTTAGTTACAATCTTTACTGCCATAGGATACCAAGATGTGCAGCCTGTGCAATTTGAGTACAATGCTTTTTGACTTAGTTCTGTTGTGTGAAGAATTTGTACAGTATCGGCTTTTGTGTTTCGTTACGTTCACGTGCAGAGCTCGCCGTTCTGAGGCTCGCATTCAACAGATGCAGTGGAAAGTTAACTTCTCGGACATCGTCTTTGTCAACACGGTCTGTGTAGCATTAGGCCTATTATTGGTGGAGTTTCATCAAGCAACCATTAAAAGTTTACGCGTAGTTTTAACTTTAAAATAAAGTAGTTATTAATGGTGGTCAGTAGTGTTGCTGTTGTGAATTCGGTTTTGACATGAAATTTTTTTTTTAATTTTCCCAGAGGGGCTTCGTGAAAATGTTTGGGGGCCCCGCGAAGATGTTTTCCTGCTGTGGCTCTCGACAGGCCTGTAATTAGATGCCTAATTATTTTAATGTAGTACAAGTGTATGACACACTACGGCATGCGGTTTAAAAAACGTGCATGATATAAGAATAAGCACAATACATGTTGCAACACTTTTAGGTTGGAAAAAGTTCCGGGAATCTTTCAACGATGTCGATGGAAATCGGATCATCGCCCAGTCGTTGGGTGGCAGTTTACAAAGGACTAAAGGTTGCCGTCTGCAGCGTGAACAAATCTGAGATCAATCTCACTCGTCAAGATCTCATTGAGCTCGTCAACGTTTGTAGCTTTTCGTATTATCTATAATGTATTTAATGTTAATATTTGCATTTTGGTTGTACTTACAAACGTATGTTGGTTTCTAACAAAAATTATTTTGACGACGCATACTTTCAACAAACTTATGCCATATATTGTACTTGCCTATCTTGTTGTGTACGTAAAAATGCATCCGCATTGTTTGTGTTTGCAGTTGAAGGAATTTAACCACGATAATATAAAACCGTTTATTGGAGCATGCGTGGAGCCAGGACACATTTGCTATCTGACGCAGTTGTGTAGCCGTGGTACTCTTCAGGTATGTACAGTAGGCCTATAACATAATTAGACTTATGTGTGACGCGAAAAAAATAATTTCGCATAGGTTTGTCACGTACACGCTCCTTTCCTTTAAGATGCTTCTAGCTGACAAAGGGTTAAATTCAATTATGCTGGCTAATTATGTGGTTGTCGTTTTGTGTTTCTTTCAATGCGAATGGCGACTGCAAAATGGCTAACTTCGAAAAGGTAGAACTGTGTTGAACGTGAACGTCACAATGCGCTAGAACTACTAATTACAGGAAGGAACAACAATGCACGTAGAGTCGTAGACTTTGTACAAACAAAGTCTGTGCACGCGCGTGCTTATTTATGACGCAAAACACGAACTCCAGTTATCAGGCATTGTACAAAAAAACAATGAAGTACTAAAAACAGTTGAAGCAAGAAGGGAACTCATGGACACATTGAGGAGTAGACAGAAGAGGTGGTTGGGACATGTGCTACGTCATGGTTCTTTGTTGAGAACAGTGTTAAAAGGTCGACTGCCAGAAAAGAAGGAAAGAGGGAGGCCAAAAGAAATGCTACTGAGTTGGCTACTGGAGACAAACGTCGAGGACATGGATTATTCACAACTCAAGGAGCTAGCACAAGAGCGGACAAGATGGAGTCGATGGAGAACGTAAACCTGCCCGTAAGGGAGGGCAGAATACAACAGCAGCAGCATTGTATTACTGCAGCTGTTGTTCTACACGTGCCATCATATTACTGAGTGTGCTTTGTTAATGTTTTGTTCACTTTGATAATAAGACACGTTTCAAACTGTGGACACGTCCTCAGCTTGTTTCCCGCATTAGCAAGGTTTCAACGTCAGCGTGAATCCAGCTGCGTTGAAATAGAGCCGTCGTGAAAGCGTCGCACAACACAGAAGTGACTAACAATTGACCACCAGCAGTGGACAGAATGAACGGGAAATAATTAGCGAGATCTCAAAAACCAACGAGTTTTCTGTTCATTAAAAGTATCAGAAGTAACGACAGTGTGCAACGAAAGCTTAAATTTTGGTTAAAACTTTATGATTTTGACGAGTAGAGCTGTCACAGACACTAAGTCCAGTAAGTCTTTCAACGCATCTGTCTCTCACAAAGGATCAAAGACAACAAATTGAGAGAATACAAAAACGTGCCATCCACATCATATTTAACTTTGTCCGTGGCATGCCCTATACTTTCATGTTGCATTCTGCTAACATAGAAACTCTCGCCAGTCGTAGAAATGATCTCTCTCGGGGGTTATTTCTGGATATTTCGCGGCCTTCCTCTTGCCTACATTGTCTCCTCCCAGCTCCAAGTAAACAGTCAGTAATCTCACGCCTTTGTACTTCTGCTAAATTTCTTAAAGTTTATATTTGTACAAAACGTTATTGCTCTTTCATTAATTATGCTTTTAATAATTATTATCAGTCAACTACATAACTACTAGCACCTAAAACACTCACCAAATAGTTGGAGTTGGGGGACGTTGGGGGCAGGATTGGGGCTGTGTTGTCTCGAAGGACTTTTTGAGAGGGATCATTTCTACGACTACCAGATCGTTATACCATTTTACTTCACATAGACTACTAAAACTATTGTTGTTGTTTTTTGTCTAGTTATTTGTTTTTTTTTGCTATTTGAACATTTTTGCATGTTTTGCATATTTTGCTACTTATGTGTCACTGTAGGCTATACATTTAGCTATTTAGCTTTCGAGCTGCAAGTGTGTTTAATAAACTCAGTTCAGTTCAGTTCAGTTTAGTAAGACAGAAAACCTATTTCCAACAGTTTTTACAGGATGCCATTATGGCTTTTTATGAAGAAGCCCTTTCTTGACTATCGTTGAGGAGTCCAATTATTCGTATGGTAGTTGACAACTTTGCATATTGGCGTTAAAATACTAACTGGAGTTTCGGATAAAAATTTGTCGAATTTCAAATGTCGTTGCTGTTACTTTTTATTAAAATAAATTTAAAAGTGGTTACTTTTTAAACGAGTAATAATATTTTGTTATTAATATTTTTCTTATTATTAAATACCCAAAACAAAAATGCCGAAGGGTAAAACATTAAAATTTAAACATTATTATTAGTTATCCATTGAAGTGTTGTGTTGCAGGATGTTATTAAAGATGACGAAATTAAGCTGGATTGGTTCTTTAAAGCATCGATGATACATGACTTTGTTAATGTGAGCGTTTGCATTTTGTTACTGCTAGCTACCATTTTATCCTACCGCTTTATTGCACACTAGTTTTTTTGGCCACAGATTACAAGTATTTTGTTCTTATATTTTAATGAATATCTCATACAATTTACATTGCGTGTTTTATAGTGTCAGACGTTGATATTAAATTTTTTAATAGCAAGCATTTTATTTTGAAAACGAAATGCTTACTTGCTTAGCTTAAAATTGTGATGTTTGTGATACAGTCAATTTCCACATTATTTTTTTATTTTCTAAAAAAACACTTCTTTCGAAAAATATGCTTTTGCGATTTTACAAAGTAACACATTGAATTGTGGTGCGAAAGTGTCGTACTGTACAAAAAAATTTATACATATTCTACAGTGTTGGTACTTAATTTCCAGTGTTCTAAGTTATGACAAATTATTATTTTTTTCAAGTTATGGCATGTCATTATTTTGAAAATTATTTTTTTTCTAATTTTATTGCTAATGTTTACGTTATAGGGAATAGTTTACCTGCACAAGTCGGTGTTTCAATCACACGGTTACCTGTCCAGCGCTAACTGTCACGTGGACAATAGATGGGTTCTCAAGATTTCTGGATTCGCACTCCGTGCGTTCAGAAAGGATGACTGCAAAGATCAGGTTAACAAACGCTTTCAGTTGCTTCTACAGCAGCTACACGTATATTGGTGTCCTGTTTTATTTGATTGGCTCGCGACTGCTATTAGCGACCCTTATTCTTAGACAGTTTGTCTATGACCGACTCTATTCGAGTGTCTGTACTTTACTATTTAGGTTTTTGTTATTTTATTTGCATTTAAATCATTTCCGTTTTTTTAGTTTTTGTGCTAAATGCTGCTAAGTTGAACTGATAGTTTAACTGTTAGATTTTAAGTGCACATTTATATCGTATGACATCGTACCTGTTCGTTTATTTATACAAACCTTGACTATTAAATGAGAAATTCGATAATAGGGTCAATGACAGTGCACCCACAGTGTTTATTTATTTAAATAATTTATCTACGTTGTTGACATCTAAACCAATTTGTGATATGCAGGTGGGCGAATATCAGTTTTACCGTGATCAGCTGTGGACAGCGCCTGAGCTGCTGCGTATGACAACTCGACCTATCAACGGAACTCAGAAAGCTGACGTCTACAGCTTCGCTATCATCCTGCAGGAAATCATGTTCAGAGCCGAACCGTACTTTATTGACATCGACCCGCCGCAGAGTGTGTATCAGCTGCAACTTATATATCAATTTGCACAATGACATTTGTGCCGCATTAGATGGTGCTTATTAATCGTTGCGACGAGACAGAACGTCTTGTTGCATTAACGGCATTGCAAAAGCAATCAACTATACCCGTTTATTAAAATTCACGTTCGCGCAACACGCACTGGCTGAGCTGTTAAGAGATATTTGTTGTTTTAGAATGATTACGAAATTGTGCGTTTATTCTGCACACGTCGTAGGATCGCTACTTACTTTTTGCTTGTATTCGCTAAAATATCTTGATCATCTGAATTACACTTAAAGACCTTACTATTCTTACAAACACAAGTGCTACATACTTTCGGACTCTTTAGTACCGGTACACAGAAAACCTCATTAACACTGCGTCTGGAGCAGTTTTACATATTAATCAAATGGTGTACAGTGATTGTGGAGAAAGTCAAGGACACGCGTACTCCGTTCTATCGCCCGCCTCTTCCCCAGCAGGAGTCTGAGGGCGTGCATCCGGGTATCTTGACTCTGATGAAACAATGCTGGGCCGAAGAACCGTCTGAAAGACCTTCGTTTGTCGATGTCGCCAAAGCCATCAGAAACATAAACAAAGGAAGGTCATATTGCTGCAACATTCTCACTCACTGTAATATTTTTGGCAATACAAACAAATGAGTATAACAGTCAATTCGTTTTTAGTTTGTAATTATACATTTATAATGTTTTGTTTTAACGTAGTTTATGATGGCAATTAGCCTCAATTTTTAGTCAGTAATTATTTTCTAAGTTTTCTTAGTCGCAATTATCTCATAAGAAATACGAGCAAGAGAAATGTAGAAAAAAAGGAAAAAAGGTTTTCTCATTTTGCAGAACGTGGTTGTGCTACTGTCGCAAGCAAGTTCGAAGTAACCGTTTGGCTGATCTGCATCTCAGAATATCAGCGCAAGTGCTTAAAATTCCATCTTCCGAATAAAAAAAGCTTACGATCTATACGTTGCAGAAAATTTGACATAATGGACAGCATGCTGCAGAAGCTGGAGAAGTACGCGGATAATCTTGAAAGCATAGTTGAACAAAGAACTGCGGAACTTATGGATGAAAAACAGAAAACGGACATGTTGCTTCACCGCATGCTGCCACCGTACGTTCTTACTTTGCTAGCTCACGTATACTGCGCCATCAATGGCAAATCTTGACGGTTAATGCTAACGGTGCTATAAATTAATGTTTTTACCATATTTAGTTTAATGTATTTAAAATTTTAAATCAAGTCAAAAGGCTGCGAAATTCAGCCAGCAGTGCGCGAATAGTGGTTGACATATTACAGCGTAAAGCAGATGTAGTGTAAGTTTTTAACTGATGAAAAATCTGGATGACGTCAGTGACATTTTAATATGCTTATGCGCAAGCTTACCTGACTGGCGCTTTGCAACTCTACAGCCTGTGGCTAAACTTTTTGGTCGACAACGCCTGCGCTCGTCATCGACCTCAGCACTGGCTGTACCTACATGTATATGACACGGCTGTCCACGATCGGAGACCGAGCGTTCCTCATCGCCTCAGCAAGAACTTGGTTGGAAAAGTCTGCCATCAGAAGTGACCAATTCAAATTGCTTACGATTGATTTAAGATTAAACTTAAGACTCATTTGGTCTCCTTTTCTTTTCCACAGTTGACTCTAGTGACGGCGGTGCTATTGGCATTTTTAACCTTTAGAGGTTAACCTGGGGTGAATTTTTCACCCCACTATCGTTTTCTGCTCTGTGCTGTTTTAACGCCTTACAGCTGAAACCTGTGTTTTTATGTATCTGTTCATAAC
>Ga0056128_1007781_pt1 | contig 13521 bp, 11 predicted proteins | sample WorMetLIZISLAND2_FD_71113 | JGI IMG/M metagenome (GOLD analysis project Ga0056128, IMG submission 71113) | Marine gutless worms symbiont microbial communities from Max Planck institute for Marine Microbiology, Germany - Olavius geniculatus... ... | reverse complement strand
CGTACAGCCCATACTGTCTAATGTCTACACAGCGGGGTAACGACGTCGATAACCCACGGGTGCAGTGATGTCTGGTCAAAAGAACGACAACACGACCGACTGTCGGCCAGCGTGAAATAAGTCTGCAGTGCATACATGTAAGTTCGCTTAACACTCAATTATCTCACTCAGGACTGTGGTGTAACATGCACTCGACGTCATTTGTGTTCCAGTCTCGTTGCATAAGGCAAAAGAAAAGGTCAGTATTACTATAAGACGCTCGCGAGATTGCATATCTCCGCCAAGTAAAGTAATTTAAACATTACGACGACGACGACGACTACTACGTACTCCTACTACACCTACAACTACAGCTAAAAATAATAGGGTCACGAACTTGACCTTTCGGGGTCACGTGACGTCATCGGTCACGTGACCATTCGACTCTCAGTGGTCGACTTCCTATAGGTGGTGCATTGTGACCATGCGTCTATCTGGCACCGTTATAGAGATATGGCGCCTCAAAGTACATGTACACACAAACGCAGAACGACGGACAGAACGACCAATCTGCTAATCTCCTCCAATGTTCACTACGTTCACCTTGCCGAAGATAAAAAATACAGTGTTTATTAATAATACTGAGCACCATTCAGTCCGTAATGGTCGACTGCGCCTCAGGCATTCGTTACGAAGCAGTTATGCGACAACGCATACAGACCTCATGGGTCAAGCAGAACGCTGCTGGAAAACGGAAAAGCCTTAGGCCTCAGTACTGATACAGCGTCATTAGCATCGTTAGCGCAGTGTTCTCCTTTGGACGATAAATGTTTAGCGGAAACAAGATCGGGCACGAACGATGGCCCAAAAAGTAAGTAAGGCCGCAGTTCAAATCGTCGTGGAAATAATGTAGCCTACATGTATTAATTTTTTTCCTTTCTGTTTTACGTATAAAAAATTTGGCACAAATAATAAGAATTTTTGCGAAATTCTCAGGACAATTTCTGTGATTTGCGACGGATAACAGTTACTGTCAAAACTTGCCATCGAAAAGGCTGAGCAAGCAATATCAAAAAGTCACATTTGGGTAAGGCAGTTTTGCTACAGTTTGTATGTCTACTCCAAATCAGCACCGTTTACACTAGTAAACACTTTCTAACACACAACAATTTATTTGTTTTGAATAATAATTGATGGGATTTAATGTTATTGCCCGTAATCAAGTATAATCATTTCCTAATTTATTCATTTCAAAAACAAAACCACTTTAAAATTTATGTGCATATTAATAGTGCTACAATATTGCGTTCTTTTAGTCAGAAAGGCTAAGAAAGATGACTAACAATTGCCCGTATAAAAATAGGCCTACATTGTAGTGATAATCAAGAACTCACGCAAACAAAAGCGCATTGAAAAATAACGATCAATGCACTGCACACAAAAACGAATTAGATAACAGTATAATAAATGTGAATGATATACTGACCTTGAGTTCCTGCTGGACAGAAACCGGAAGCCGTTCACAGTTACCGAGCAAATTGATTAGACTGCCCAGCACCGGTTCGGTTGCGAACGCTAAACTCTCGCTGCAAACCCATCACCAAAAATCATCATAATCATAACCCATCATAATTTAATAACGATGACAACTTTGACACGATGCAATATCCGTCCGGTCTTTCCTGGAATTGGACGTCTGTGCTAACAGTCGGTCAGTGGCCGAATGATGTAAGTTTTCAAGACATTGATATACAGTGTTGTCTGTAAAAAAACGTGTCAGCAAACTGCTGTCCATACCATACCGGTATCTTCGCCAAATATTGCTTAATACCACGATGAATAGAGATGAATAAATGTGCTGCTCTGTTTTCAAAAACAAAGCTGTCAAATGAACAGCGAAACAGAGCAGTCTTGTGACGTTGTCGGAATACGAGTAGCCACGGTTTAATGAATCCAGAAATAGCCGTAGGCCAGCGGGAGACTAGAATTAACGACGGTGTCTGTCTGGTAGACACTGTACGCTAATTGGAGCTTATGGGTTCAACAGAAATCACATGAAGTTCCAGGTCGAAAGAAACACAGTCGTGAATACAGTTGGCAGCGGCGTGACTATTGTTGGAAGATATTACACAGTGCGCCAATTGCCATAAGGACTAATTACCAACATCCATTGCGTGGACAGTTGACTAGACATGCTACATTATGCTATTCAAAATGGCGGCTGCCGCCATCTTGAATTAATTATTTTTGTTCATTTTGTTCATTTTGGTCAAACGTTCCATTTCATTTCCGGTAGCAGCCGTCTACATTACTGCAGAATTTTACTCATCTACGTCAATCGGCGGCCGAGTTACATGTTTGTGCAAAAATCAATCTGAAATCTGCCGGTAACGCTGCATGTAATCATCGGAGACATGACTGTACAGAATATACTACAAAAAACTAAGTGGGCTTATTGTCACATCTGCATCGAAAACTATTTTCCGATTTCAGAAAAACTCCTTTTGTCAGCAGTAAAATGTTAGATGAAGCGAGTAAATTGCCGTCCAAGAACTGGCTTTTTGTCTTTGTCCATCACGTAATTCTAAATCCCGACTTGCGCTCATTGCGCATCTGTTGACTAGTTCGCATCAAAAGCCTAAATTCTACTACTTGAATTTGTTGAAAACTTGTTAAACACGAATTCGTGCAACAACTAAGCTGCACAGCATCTGGCAGCATCTTGGTATGCCAAGACGTTGCAGGTTTATTGCAAACCTTTGGCTTTTGCCGACCGTACTTACGTAACGGTCAAGCTTATGGTACGGATGTCGTCTGTCGTCTGACGTCTGTCTGTCGTCGTCTGTCATGAATGTGGCTGAACGGGGCGAAATGGGGTTTAGATTGCTATTGATTATTAATAGGAAGTCGCATATTGGTTTTCAAATGACATGAAAATCGATGACCTTGGATGACCTTGAAGGTTGATAACGCATGATGGTATGCTAATCATGTGGTATTGTGACTAAACGGTAAGTCCTAGAGGGTTGGCAACGGTACGATTAGATAGGGCGCTGGCGACTTCCTGTAGGCTGTCAATAGTAGCCATGCCTCCATCTGCAGCGGTTTGGCCGCAATTTTTAATGGAAAGTTTTATGCTATAAGTAACAGTATCTCGGAAACGGCGAGAGATAGGGGCAAGGTTACTATTGATCACTCATATAGGAAGTGGCATACGCTTTTCAAGATCACATGAAAATTATTGACCTTGGATGACCTTGAAGAACAGTGATAACCAGTACGGTCGGCTATCCTAGCGACAGCTGGGCTTCTTGTTATTTGTTGCAGATTTGCTGTTTAGTTTGTTGTACAGCAAATCCGCAACAAATAAGAGCAAGTGGAGTTTGGGTGTGCTTAAACGTTACCTCACCGACGACTATGCCAGTGGTCAGTATTTACGACAATCAACGGCAGCTCTCCGTTTCACTAGTTCGATGTTCTGTGCCCAAGACAAAGAGGCAGCTGCGCCGTAGCAGACCATTCAATGTTGCCCATCCACGAACCTTTGAACCCGTGGACATTTCAAGGGACCACTTAAGACGCAATTGTTCGACCAAGCCAGCGGTGTCTTGGTGACATGTCTGTTCAGTCGCCGTTAAAATGACGACGCGAAGCTTTTGCGCCACGAAGACACATTCGAAACACGCGCGCTGGTAGCCAAATTTTGGTGTAACAAATTTCTGCCTTCGAAAATGCGATTAAGACAATACAGAGCAGCAGTACGAAAGAGTCGCGATGAAAACAACTGTTCAATGCACGAAAGACCAGCAGCTCGACTCGACTGCACGAAACTGATGTAAACGTGGTTTGCAGCTGTGAGCTGCAGGTGTAATAAAAGCAGCAGTCGGTGTCTGTCTGTCTGTGGGTCGCTTGATCTGTGTGAGTCGACAGCGACAGATGACGGTGGTCAACAACCGACTCCAAGACACGTGACTTCATTAACGACAGAACGCAGAATTAATTCTATCGACATCAACTCCACCAAGCCGAGCTGCCGTCGAGTATCGAACGGGTGCCGAGGATCTGTCTGGCCTGCGCTGAGTTCTGGTGCCCGCGTTCAGTGGCATGGACAAAGGGAAAGGGGACAGGAAGCCAAGGCCCCCACCGTCCAGACAAGACATAAACACATGTTCAAACTGCACTAAGTTTGCCAATTTGCTCAGTTTATTCTCTGGAAAATAATTAAAATTGTTGCCACCAGATCTCATCTTTTAAAGCTAAAATGCACCAAATTCGATTTCGACTGAGGCTTCGCCCGAGGCCCCGCTGGGGGAGCTCACAGCGTTTTCCAGACTCTGTAGCTAGATTTTAGAGCGTCATACTTCTAAAGAAAAAGGGGAGAGAGGAAAAGGGGACGACAGGGGAAAGTAGGGGAGGTATAAAGAAAAAAAGGGAGAGGAAAGAAAAGGGGAATGAAAAAAGTGGGGAAGGGAGACGAGCCCCCAATTGACATTTTGCATACGCCACTGCCTGCGTGTCCGATCAAACCAAAGCACGCTTAAGACACTTCAAAGTTGATGACAAACGGCGCGGGAGGTCGAAGCTAATAAAACCTTTGCTACTCACCATTTTACAGTAACGAAACTTGCAATGTACATGCACACTTGTCAACAACCGGAATTAATGATAAGCTTGCACATACACTGAATCCAACTGAAGGGCACCTCTGCTAGATTATCGAGGTGAGAACTAAGATAATTATAGACTATTTTCGCAAATTAATTAAACTTAAACAACTTATTTTCTGATAAAAATACGTTAGCAATGTAAGTAGTAAAAAAAACTTCAGCAGCAGAAAAAAGTAGTTGGACATATACCGCATCGTACTTCTGTCAACAAAAGTAGAAACTATAGCCACAGGAAGTCCTGATATGACATGACATTCGTAACCCAGGTAGGAGCTTATCATACTTTTATGCTGTTATTTAGTTCTTGCATGCAACCGAGTCTGATTTTACTGCTACTGCAAAAATATAGGCCTAAGTACTACTTGAAATACTTTTGCTACAAGACAACGATGTTTTTGCTTTGACAAATGTCACATATAAATATTCGAAAAGTGTATCACCAAAACGGATAATGATCGAACTACGTCAAATCGTCAGTGAATATAGGTTCAATTAGGTTGCTTGAATGAAGTGTCTAAAGACGCGACGCAAGAAAGTTTCCTTCAGTCAAAAACATTAGTGGAACAATAGAAAATCTAAACTAAAAGGCGCTCGTGAGAGTGCATACATGACATTGTATCTCCGCCAAGTGAAGTAATTTAAACATTACGACGACGACGACTACAACAACAACTACTACTACTACTGCTACTACTAGTAATTACTACGCAAAGATCTCGAAAATATTTTTGTACAAGCAGAATTATACGAATTTTGTCTCAAATTTCGTTGCCATGGCAACAAGATTACGTTCAAACAAACACAAGAGTGTGTCCAATGTCTGTGTAAAGTAGTCCTAATATTATCTCCAATCAATCAGCAGTTAAGCATGTTTAGTAGCGTTTTCAATGTCTTATAAAGTGTTTACACGATCCAGCAAACGTCCAGCAAACTTCCGGCAAACTTCCAGCAAATGTATTCAAAATACACGTAAATTGCTGGACGTTTGCTGCCATATGTTATAATGGAGCTGGACGTTTGCTGGATCGTGTAAACATCCCATTATAGTCAGACTGTTTTCCTATGGGTGGCCCATTGTCACCATGCGTCTATCTTGTACCGCATTATGAGTCATCATGTACGCAGAACGACGGACGGACGGACGGACATAATGAGCGATCTCTTAATCTCCACCAATGTTCACTACGTTCACCTTGGAGGAGATAATGAATGACACGATACGACGATGTGACCGCTAAATATCCCACCACACGTTAAACGCAATACACTACCTTGAAAAATATTAATGTCGAAAAAACCTGCAGCAGCCTAATTTTGTTTTCTTGCAACAAATTTTCTGAATATAGTGACAGCAAAATAATGTGCAAAATGCTTCAGTTTGCTCTGACGAAGTTATATGACAATCACTTATTTTTTGACTAACGGCGAATGCAGTTATGGCACAAGGCGATGAAGCGCTGACGCTGAAAGCTTTTTGCTGTTAACATTATAGCACTATCCGCTGTGCATGTACAGAGTAGCGATCTGCGGGCTGATGATTGTAATGTGTCTGTATTTGCACGAGCAGATAATTATGGATAGAGCGGGATAGTGTTTTACTGTATATCGTTACTATCCGATCATGTCCAATTGGCCTACCAGATTTAAGCGTGCAGAGGCTCATTTGCTACGTTGGAGTCGAAGAGAAACACCGATGGTCTCAATGTCTTTTCGTTCTTAATTTAAATATTTACATTAAAATTTGTCACATCACGACTAACCAAAAATATAACTAAAACACATCAATAAAAAACTTGCATCAAAAAGTCAAGTTTGTATTGCCAACTTGCGTCAAATTGACTTTAGCATACATGTAAATGTAATATATAGGCTTCCGCTTAGGTTCAACAAAGCACAAATATTTATAAAATTAAAACAAACAAAAATATAGTTTAATCCAGAGTCCAAACCCCCTAAAAGTTGTCATCGCTGCTACAATAATGAATCAACCACCTTGGTATTTTCGCGTTTTAATCTTTTCGCGTTTTAATCCAACCATTGGCATAGATGTTTCTTGCATTCATGCATTTATTACCTCCGCCAAGGAGGTAATGTTTTTGCCAGACTTTGTTTGTTTGTTTGTTTGTCTGTCTGTCTGTCTGTTGACAAGATAACTCAAAAAGTTATGGACGAATCTTTCTGAAATTTTGTTGATATATCGGGCATGGCACAATCTACCAGTGATTCAATTTTGGGGGTGATCCAAAAGGAATCCTGGATTCTGGATCACTTTGAAATTTTCGTTACCATTGCTTTCAATGGGGCATAAGGGAAACCGCCGCAAAACCGAAGATGGTGCTGCCACCTAGCGAACAACATGGCCGTGGCAGAGGTGTGCGGGATCTGGCTGCTTTCTAGTTCATTCAGTTTTGTTTGTTTTTTTTATCGCGCACACGCAGGTGCTGCCCGTAAGTAACGAGGTCGGTGATTTGCTAAACTGTCACTCGTAGCAGAACAGCCGCTTCGCACAATTATTCTATATAGTGCAGCGTCGTCGTCGTCGTCGCCGCCGATCTGCCGTTGCAGACGCTGACGTGAATGCGAATTACGGTAAAGGTATATAGCAGAATTAATATTGCGTCCACGCCCGACGCCGGATGTTCACGCCCCCGCGTGAGGGGATTACGTCCGGTGCCGTCCGGTGCTCAAATCCACCATCACTGAGTACTCCTAATGTCACGATGTGTGTACCGTTCTCTTCACATCGCCGGTATCCTTAGAACGCCGACTTGGTGCCGGTGTAGTGGAAGATTAAGGATATGGTTAAATTTAGGGTTAGGGTTAGCGTTAGCGTTAGTTACATTACGACAATATGGAGGTGGGAAGAATTTTCCAGGTGCGACAAATTTTCCATGACACCGGACCGAGTGACACCGTAAGCTATAGCCTATTGAGAACAGAACGGTACAACATCCCATATCTACTTGTCTATGGCAAATACAAATTATTCCTACCAGGCTGCAGCTCCAACACCAGACATAACTTTTTCACTTACCGTACAGCTAGAATATGGAATAACATGCCAGCTGACAATACTGACTTTTCTAATTCAAATAGTTTCAAACGATCCATTACTTCTACATTCTTGACTAATTATTGCAAAGTTTATTTTTTCTAGTAGTTTTATTGCTGTATTGTGTTATCAGAGACATTCATTGATGTATACTGTTATTTTATTTTGGCATGTTAGTGGCTGCGGCCCTTTGTCAATAAATTAAATTAAAAAAATAAAACGTCTTAACTACAAACTACAACATGAGAAGCTATGCTGACGCCCTATAAAAAGAAGTACATCGTTACTAGCCACAGGCCCACAGCAACACTAAAAATTTAGTCTATCAATATTCTGCAGTGAAAACTGGGTGAAATTAATGTCAGAATTTTCTAAGCAAATCCTAATGTAAGCTAATTTTCACGTTTAACAATCTTGCGGCTGCTCCAGCAAAATTTCGTTTGCGGCTTCTGTGGCTTGCTTGTCTGCAGTCTGCATGATAAACTTAGGCATATACACAGAGCTTACTTTTAATCGTTTGCGGCCGCCACAATTGCGGAAGCTGCTAAACACCGCGTCGTAACCATAAAGTCCTTAGTCATTATTACAACTTGTGAAGAAACAGCGAGTTCCGCAAACTGATAGGCCCGGTTAGCCCTGCACGGCGTTCTCTGGTAGTGTTAATCAGCTAAAGGCACCGCGTGTTAATGGAGCCGGCCATTCGGCGAACGTACTGTAGGCCTACGACGTAGCTTATGTCGATGCGTAACTGGATTTAACGCTCGCTTGCTCAAAGCGTCAAAAGGACCCGAGCTCTCACGCAACGATCATCACTCGTCTCAGTGGAATATGAGCTATTTCTTTGCTCTCTTCCTAACCGTTGCCTTCAAACCTACCGTTAGCAGATGTCAGGGCTCGTCAGTGACTATACGTTCCAGCTCGTCTTTGTCATTGGTTGTCAGCCGCACCCGACTGTTTACCGTCGGCGACCGAGCTTTTCCGGTCGCCGCTGCTCGAGTCTGGAACAGTCTGTTCGAACTTGTCACTTTCGCACCTTCCGTATATTTGTCCTCCAGTATTGGCTCAACACTCATTGTCTGTCCTTGAACAGATTAATATTATCTGAGCGTCTGTGCGGTCGTGTCCGTCCAACATCAGAGACGCCATATCTCAATAACGGTGCCAGATAGACGCATGGTCACCATGGACCACTCATAGGAAGTGGCCCACCGTGAGTCGAATGGTCACGTGACCGATGACGTCACGTAACCCCAAAAGGTCAAAATCATGACCCCAATATCTTTGAGGCGCCACATCTCCATAACGGTGCAAGACAGACGCATGATGACAATGGACCACGTATAGTAAACCGCTTGCGACATTTGACAAATCGATTGGTCACGTGACTGAGGAGGTTAATTGTTCAGTTATAATAATAGCGAACAATGAAAATAACATTGCTGCTCTCCAATTTAAAATCAAATTTGCTAATTTTTACCACTCGTCTGCACAGCTGACTGACTGTATTAATACGAACTTATACTGCGAGATGCATTGGACAGACTCCGTGGTCCTTTGAACATTATCTTGTTTGTTGAAAATTTCTTACCTTCTCCCTTGTGACTGTACAATGCCTACGCACTGACGCCTAGTTGGTTCGGATACTGTAATCGTTATTACTCGTTTACTACACTGGTTTAAAAACCAAAATGTCCGGCTGTAAGTCGGTTGTCGAGGGATCATGCCGTGCTAGGCTAGTAACAGCTGCCTGACGACGGCGGCGTCAAACGGCGTGCACGTGACAACAAATTAGTCTAATTTGACAGCACAATACATATTTCTAGCCCGACATTAGGCTGCTTTGATTACTAATTGCAAGTTGCACGTCGCACTGGCATAGAAATGAAATATCGTAGCTGCTGTAATTTCTGAAGCCACCACAAATACATTCGGGTGAATTTCAAGAGTTTTAAAAAAGTTCTTACTTGTATACGTCCTGACATTTTGGTATAGAAAAATCTCTGTCGGTTTTTTCCAGAAATTAAATTTTGTCTGCAGTAGCGGTGGACAGAGCCCGTAAGCCGGTGCCTAAAGACGAGTCGTCGTTGCTGGATAAGTATTAGTCAAGATCCGGAAGCCAAGCGGCTTATTTTGTCCGTCCGGGTGAACCATGCACCACCACTAGCAAGTAAGTAAGTAAGTGAGTAAGCAGATCTGCGTGAGTAATGGGCGTGTGATGAAGAGACGGGACCGCGCGGCCCGGCGTGGACTGGAGTGAACACATTTGTCAGGACTGTGGTGCACTGTATAGGCGCAGACATCAGTCAGGCTTCACAGCGCAAGACACACGGCGATAGCTTCTTTCAACAGCAGCAGCTGAAGCAGAAGGAGCGGCAGCAACCATTACTCTCAGCAGGTCGGCTGACTGCACGCACCGTCCGAATCGTCAACTATACGCTGGAAAGATGGTTTTGTTCGCTGGCGTAGCCACAGGTAGGGGCACTGGGGGCACGTGCTCTCCCCCCCCTCAGAAGCCTATTCAGTTACTCACGATATATATAGTGTCAAAATGCACCGAAACACTTCAATTTCACACAAAAAAATCGAAGCTTTTCTGGGGAGAGGCAAAGAGCCCTTTCTCTCTCCCCAGACCCCTTCCCCATGGGGAGGGGACACTGTTCCCCATGTCCCACCCCTAAGTGCGCCTCTAGGCCTACATATAGATCCCTGCTACGGCGCTGATTTTGTTCGCGATCTTACTTCTTCCAGCAAAGAAATGATGAACCCTGTTTATTCATCTTTATCTGTCTCCGCCTGTCTTTGTTTTATGGGTTTTTATCTTGAAATTAACGCATTTATTGATTGGTTGATTGATAATGTATTTACAGATTTAGATATGCGTGGTCTTCCGATAACAACCTGGCCTAAGTAATACCTGCAATGTTATGCGACATAAACAATGTTGTGTAGCCTATGCATTAAACTACTCTATAACTCTCAAACTTTTAATTACCCTTTATGTGAACCGCATGCATCTATAACATTCCCGGTAGGCTTACTTGCGGGCGGAGCATTTCAAATTCCATGAGATTTCCAGTAAGTTATCTAGTAATTTTTAAATAAAAACATGATTCAATGCTAAATATTTTACACACAATATCTCCCTTCAACCACGCGACAAAAAGCAATGGTTTCAAAAAACCAACTAAAGGAAACCGTTAATATTGCGAGTTCAGTGGTCACGTGACCGACGACTGACGTCACCAGATCGCAGAAACTTTAATGTCGCAGGGCCGTCCTTAAAAAACTCCCCGTCGGTCACTACATGGCTAACATGTTTTATCCTCGTTCCGTCGGGAACTGGAAATGGAGCTTCTTATCTTCAGTACGCTCAGTGCTTATGGATGACCGCTTGTAACTGTAAGTGCAAACGAACACTAGCCCTATCGATTCTATCATGGTTGGTTTTTTAGTGTGCACTTCCACACAAACGGCGCAGTTCTCTGCAGTTTTTGTCTGTCCAATGCAATGCATAGCATTGGACAGAGTATAAAATCACCTGAGTGTCCGTGCGCGTGCGCCCGTCCGTCCGTCCGTCCTTTTGTCCAACTTTTCTTAAGCTATCTTCCTTCCACCTTCCCTTTCCCTTTTCCTATCACTTCCAGCTCTCCTTCTTTTTTTCTTTACCTTTCCTCTTTTTCTTCCCCTTCCCTTCCCTTTCCCCTTCCCTTTCTCTTTTACCTTCCCCTTTCTCTTCCCTATTTTCTTTTCCCTTTTTCCTTCCCCTTCCCCTTTCCTTTCCCCTTCTCCATCCCATTTTTTCCTTTCCTTTTCCCCTTTTTCTTCCCCTTTTCCTTTTCCCCTTTTCTTTCCCCTTCCCTTTCCCTTTAACTTTCGCTTCCCTTTCTTTTACCTTCTTTTCCTCCTTTAATTCCCTTTCCCTTGCTTTCCCCCTTTTTCTTTCTTGTTTCTTCCCCTTTTTCTTTCCCTTCCCTTTTTTCCTTTTCCTTCCCTTTTTTCCTTTTCCTTCCTTTTTTTCCTTTTCCTTCCCTTTTTTCCTTTTCCTTCCACTTTCCATTTTCCTTCCTCTTTCCTTTACCCTCCATTACTTTTCTCTTTCCCCTTTCCATTCTTTTTCCTTTCCACTTTTTCCCTTCCCTTTTCCTCCTCTTTTCTTTTTCTCTTTCCCTTCTTCCATCTTTCTTTCCTTGTCCACGTCCGTGCGTCCAGTATTTAAGGCGTCATATCTTCATAACGGTGCCAGATAGACGCATGGTTACTATGGACCACCGACAGGAAGTCGATTCCCGGAAGTCAAATGGTCACGTGACCGATGACGTCATGTGACCCCCAAAAGATCAAGGTCGTGACCCCATTATCTTTGAGGCCCCCGTCAACCAAATTGTGCATGTGGGGTCGTATTCCGGATATCTTTCTTATTTTCAAGCTTCATTAAGATCGGTTGAAAAATGTGGGAGCTGTGGGGGGTCGAAATTTCGGCCTTCCCATTGACTTGGCACATCGCTTATACAGCAGCATTTTGCTACCGCACAAGCAACGAAAATCTTTAAAAAGCTTTGGATTTAGTACATTCTACCAACATCACCATCAATTCGCCAGTAGGGCCTACTTTGAAAGGCTGCTGTTTCAATAATGCAATGCAAGGACAGAGACAAATCAAGCATCAAAATGACAAATATACAAAACAAAACGATTAGTCTTGATAACATAAGATTAAGTCCTGCTATGTAGAAAATCTAAAATCGGACAATTACAATCATCTAAATGAATCCAACGGCGGCTGAGCTGGGAACAGTTGCATGCGGTCAGAAAACAAAGGACGTTGTCGCAAAATACTTACTTAGTCTCCTCGAGCGGATGGAGGAGACGAAGGATGCGTGGATGCTTGAGACGGGCGAGAATTGCAGCCTCCTGACGCAGCAGCTCTGTCACCACCTCCCGGCGCCGCGGCTTGTGTAGCTTCTCGGCCAATCTCTTCTCAAACAGAAACACCGCCGCCTCCTGCCGCCGTCGCAGCCACAACAACAGTCCTCACAGCAAATCCAATAAAACAAGAAGCCCAGCTGTCGCTAGGATAGCCGACCGTACTGGTTGTCAGTGACCTTCAAGGTCATCTAAAGTCGATGATTTTCATTTTATCTGAAAGGATGTATGCCACTTGCTATTAGTGATTAATAGCAACCTTGGCCTGTCTCTGACCGTTTCGGAGATATTGCCAGTTTTCCGTTAATACGCACATTTTCTTACCTCCCCCGCAATTCAACTCTCAATTTAAAAATGTTTCCTTTGCACTAGATGGCTGCTGAAATTTTGCACGCCCAAGTTTAACGCACAGGGCTAATTATTCGTGTAAAACGTTTTTTCCTACGTCTAAAGCTTAGCCACAATACGGACGGACTGACAGACAGAATGACAGACGACAACCATGCCAATAACTCGACCGTTAGTTAAGTACGTTCAACTGAAAATCAAATCAAAAATACATTTGTACACAACAGCGCATCTACAAAAGTCTCTAAAGCGCTAGAGTAGTGCTGATATATTGTCAATGTTTGCCAAATAAAAATGCCTTCAACTGTTGCCTAAAACAATTCGAAGAAAGGTCCGATGACTCTAGATAATGTCCGATAAACCGTTCCAGACAGACTTGACCAAAAACAAGCTTAAAATTGGATCGCCGAAAAACAAGCTTTCAAGGTAATGAATAATAAGAGTATATAACAAACACGAATGGCGAATATTTTCAGAAACTTGAATGTATGAATTGATCAATGACATTGTGTGTACGGTGTTTCATAAAAAGGACCCCTTTTAGTTTTTTTT
>Ga0056128_1007779_pt1 | contig 13523 bp, 9 predicted proteins | sample WorMetLIZISLAND2_FD_71113 | JGI IMG/M metagenome (GOLD analysis project Ga0056128, IMG submission 71113) | Marine gutless worms symbiont microbial communities from Max Planck institute for Marine Microbiology, Germany - Olavius geniculatus... ... | reverse complement strand
TGCATATCTTACTTGATATTTGCTTATCACCAAATACCATCGTCTTTGTTTTGTCGGTGTTCATCATTAGCCCATACCTCATTGCTTCTTTATGTAGTGAATGAACTGTCCTTTCCAACGACAAAACACAGCACAGCGTCAGACACCAACGGGCATTGAGCCCACGGTTGTCGATGATGATGATGATGAATAAGCCTACTAGTTCTAAGCACCATGAGAAAAACAGTGTGCTGTGTGTTTTGTAGGCTTATTGGGGGGACGTTAACAAGAAGCTTAGCAACCGCTTAGAAAACAAGGCGTTAGCTGCATGCATTTCAGAATTTTGTTTTTTTTATACGTCACGCTTGGTATTTTCGGCAAATTTTCTTCGCAAAGGACTCGAGCCTCGAGTCCTTTTGGACACGAATTATTACATAGGTTATATACGATGTATATACTAAAAGTACGGCACCGTTACACGTCGTCTCTGACACGGTGGTTTAGAGTGTATGTCGTGCGTGGTGCGTGGTTGGCTGTGACAGGTTGTGAAGATGCTGGTGGTCGTCATGACTGTGTTCGCCATCTGCTGGCTGCCGCTGCACGCGTTCATTATTCTCATTGACTTGAGGCCGGACCTGACAAACTACGAGACCGTCTCACAGAAACACTTCTTCGTCGTCGTCTACTCGGCGGTGCATTGGCTGGCGATGAGCAACAGCTGTGTCAACCCCATCATATACGGCTTCCTCCACGATTCGTTCCGGGTATCACACTGTTTCTATATTTAAAAAAATTATTCTTTTATTAGTAGTAGGAGTGATAGGTGTACGCGCAGCTGTCGGTATTTTTTGTTAAAAGCCATACTGCTTGGCTTACCGGTTTTGTTTACTTTTATCTGCTGAGCAAATAAATGATTACCTCCGTCAAGGAGGTTATGTTTTTGCCAGACTTTGTTTGTCTGTCTGTCTGTGTGTGAGCAAGATAACTCAAAAAGTTATGAACGGATCTTTCTGAAATCTTTTAGGGCATGTTGGGAATGGCAAAAACTACCAGTGGTTCAATTTTGGGGGTGATCCGGAGGGAATCCTGAGTTCTGGATCACTTTGAAATTTTCGTTACCATTGCTTTCAATGGGGCATAAGGCAAACCGCTGCGAAAACCGAAGTTGGTGCTGCCACCTAGCGAACAACATTGCCTTGGCGGAGGTGTGCGGGCTCTAACTGCTTTCTAGTTTGACTTGATTTGATTTGGTATGGGAGATGTAGTCATATATTGACATTATTCAATCGTGAAAAAGCTGTGTTAAGGATCCGTAATATCAATTTTCTTTATTTCGCTGTTCGTTTTTTTCAGGCATTCAGCAAATAAACACGCAATCAGCTAGAAAATCGGTTGATTAGTAAGTGAGTGAATTAATCGTCACCGTGATTATTATTACTATTATAATATTGCAGTCGTATCATTATTATTACTATGGACAGTTGTGCGTTTTTATGATGTGAACGCAGTTGTAGCCAGTTTATAAATACTGTTAGCGCGGTTCGTGCTGCCCATCGTTTTAATATGGTGATATGACCTGTCAATCATTGCTTGCTATGTTGCGAACTGCCATAGAAAACTACAGCAAAATTTCATGGTGGGTAACATCTGCACTTTCAATGTGTTGACAGCTCGCCGCAGGCAGCAGTATAGGCCCTGTACTTGTCACTGGTCAACCGTCATTTTTGATGATTGTCTATGGATACCAGTTGCATTGCGTGGTATTTCCACGAATTTATATTCTCGGTTGTTGGTAATTATTAACTATTTTCTCGTCCACTGCTTGGTGACTGCCATCTTCTGATTGTAATTAATTCCAACACAGTTATTACGAGTTGTCTATTAGTTCTATGTAGTTCTTGTCTTTTAAGTATTACATTAACCATTATAGACTTAGTTTTTTTAATGATTTATTTATGCAGTCCCGATTGATACTGCTAGCATTTTCCACACTAGGCTTTACTTTAATTCCAATGCATATGTTTCTGTTCTTTTTATTTTTATTGGATTTTTTTCATCTGGCAGCTTCATAAAACTTTTTTGACTGCACATTTTATATATTATCTTATATGCAAACAGAATGGAACAGTAGCATAATAAAATTGTATAGAAACATCTGATTGTAATGTGTGCCTAAAACATCGCTAATAGCTTACGATATTATATCTGGGTATTTCTGTCATAGTGATGTGTCAACCGAGCCTGCGTTTCGTGTCGCCATTGCGTGATGTTTTGCAGCATCACATTCACGCATCTTCTTTGCACCTGCTCTCGGTTTTGACACAAAACTTGCTTTCAACAAACAGAACACGCTTACATGCAGACACACATTGCGAAGAACGAATGGCAATGTTTGTTACAATGTAAACTACGGCGGACGCCGTACTTTGCTTTCTACATTATGTGGTTTCAAAATATTGCTATGGTATTCACTCGTCGTTTCTTACGCGCGAAAGCAGCTACAGCTTTAGCGCGTCTTAGTCGTCGCAATGCTGTCTGTTTGTCCGTCCGTCACACGGGTGGATCAGTCAAAAACGGTGCAAGCTAGGATCACCAAATCTTCACCGTTGGCTGCCTGGAAGACTCTAGTTTCAGGAACCGTAAAGCTTTTTCATAAATTCAAACGGAATCACCTCGAAGAGGACGCTATATGAGAGGGGGTGGGAAAAATGCCGATTTTCAGCCAATAAGTCGTTGTATCTCAGTAACGGTGCAAGATAGGTCATTACCATTAATTATTACTATTAATTACTAATAAGAAGTCATACACTGGCTTTCGATTGGCGCCGAATTCAATGACCTTGAATGACCGTGTACGCCAAAATAGGGGGTTTATGGATTTTTTGGCGATTTCGGATTGCGACACAGATTTCAAGAGCGAATTGTGGCGAAATTAATTGAGATAAACATGGAGAAACTGCGTATGAAATTTGCAGCATTGAACGTATATTTCGATGGTCCAAGTCTCGGTTTTTAGGTTCAAGGAAACCTGCGCACGAGGGCATCAAACAGCGGTACTTCCGTAAAAGTCGTTATTTTACCGTTGTTAGCCAGTCTTTCGTGAAAACGGTTGCAGATAGGCATGGGCATGCTGATTATCACAACAAGCACTAGTGACGAGCTTTTCAGTCGTATCAACATTGATGACTTTGAAAGACCCTGAAGTTTCAAAATAAGGGTTTCTTTTATTGATTTTTGCGATTTTCGGGTGCAGCGCACACTCCAAGAATGAACTGCGACAAAATGGCTGGAGATAAACTGACGGTTTGCGAACAGGAACTGCTATAGGCTTTCGCGCGTCTCGTGAGCATTAGCTCAATTTTTTGTTTACACAAAGCAGATTATAAAATGTTTAGCAAATATTTCTTAAGTGAAGGATACACGATTATTTAGTTATTTTTACTCAGAAAATTTTTAAAAATCTAAATGCTTCGTAACTGCTGCGACTGTACTTTTATTGCGCTTCCGTGCAGGAGTGTTCGTGACTGCATTGACATACACATTAGCCTTCACACCGTACGCTATAGGCCTAGCTGGAAGAACAGATTTTCTATAGCAAGGCGATAGTGAATTAGGCTTTGAATTATTACTGTACGAGTAAGAGTGATGATGGAGTTGCGCGCGATGAGCAGATGACAGTGGGAATTGAATCGCGCTTTCAAATGAGCTACAGGCAACTTCGTGCCGCTGACAGTCCCATCGGCAATAATTGTGTTATATCATTAGTGTTTTCGTTTCGTCACCGCCGCTCGGCGTTGTGATGAAACAAATTCATGAACATCTTCAACGTCAAACATCCAACAATGTGGGGAAACTTTCAGTGCCATCAAACGACTCTAAGGGCCCAGTGACACAAGTATAACTCTGCCGAAAAAAGAAAGTAGGTTTAGTGTATTTTACCACTGTATGCTACATTCGTCCGTTTGCTTTTTTTCCACGAGATTGCTCAAACAATCATGATCGCTTTTTTGATTAAATTATATTTGTAGGCTTAACTCGTAGCTTAGAAAACAGTTAGGTTTTTTCTCTAGTGAGTCGAATCGCGATCGCAGTTCAACAATTTTAAAAAATTGTTTGCTTATTCGAAATATGCAGAATAGGAAAGGAAACATTTTACTATTTGTGGCGATCTTTAATTCGTCACTGTGCTCTTAACTTGGACGACTCTTTAGTCAGTACAACATTCAGACTTTGTTAATTTAATTATCCGTACCAGATTAATAAATCAATTCTACAAAAGATAAATAAATTTTCATGTTTAGAATTTTACAGAAATGCCAAAGTGTGATACAAAATTTCATTTTTTTTGACGTAAAAACTAATAGGTTTTGCTGATGTGCTCATTTTTTAAAAAAAACAGTGAAGGTCAGAGGATCAGATAAGATAAAAGTCGGTAACAATACAGACGTTATTGATAGTTTGCGTTCTCGCAAAATCCAGGAAAGTAAAGTTCCCGATGCTTCGTGTGGTCAATCAAATTTACGTTTGCTTTCGCCGCGCTGCAGCATCTTTCATTGTCGTTGCGACAGCAAGGGACGTACGTGGTTGTCACCGGCTTCAGCTAACCTATCTGCTCATTCTTATGCGAGCCACAACTCGGCTGAGTCTTCATTGTCCCATAATGACGATAATTGTTTTCTGTTGTCGCCGTATATATTGGCGAGGATTAAATCAGCGGGAACGGTAATGAATGTGGCAAATAGTGGCGATAAAAAATAAATAGAAATATGTGCGCCACATGCGTGAATTTGTTGTTTTTTATAATGTCGTGTATTTCGACGTATTTTTCAAAATTACCCAACCGTTATTAGGCCTATTGCAGAAAAACGTCTAAAATCGTTAATTACAAAGCGTGTATCCACGTCTATGCATAGGTCAAAAATCGTTTAGTTACCGATATATAAATAGCCAAATGGCAGTGCAATCGCTCTAGAGACGGAAATTTGTGGTTCTGGTCTCAATGTTGGTCTGAGATTTGGTCTTAGTCTCGGTCTTCGTCTCGCATTTTTGGTTATCCGTCCGTCTGCAGGTGATCTTGATGTAGACCTAGGCTACTGTATGCCTACATGGTAGGTCTCTACATCGCCTTTTACTTTAAAATCAAATAAATAAATAATTTAATTCGTGCAATAATTCAGTGAAGATGTTTAGGTATGAACTGTGGAATCATCGGCTTTGGTCTTGATTGACTCAAGTGTTTCGTCTTGGTCTTTGAGTTGGCTCGTGCTCTTGCTCTCCAAAATAATATCGGTTTCGTTTACATCACCGGCATCGCTGGTCAAACTGTTCACTATTAAGAATTTTATTCGCTATGTATGCGATGTCTTTATAAGGCCGTTAAAGATCAAAATATAAAACGAAAAAAGTTTAATATGAAATGAAACTACAATGTACGGACCTTTGTTACATTGGTAAAGTGATGCTTGCTAGCTTCTGGCAGTTTGTATCCGTAAAATGACAAATAATATCTGAAGCGTAATTCGGAGCCTTGAACGGTTTCTTTTGACAGCTTATCCAGTTTCTCATATAGGCCTAACTAGTACCCGTCTTACCGGCAAGTCGTTCTTGCGACTGAAACCACTGCACTACGATGAAAAAAGACCGCCATTTTGCTTTACGGACGCGTTCCAGGCATTGAATAGCCCCAGTAGCTGAATTCCCTAGACATCATAACACCGTCATTAACGAAGCGGCAGATATAATACACAAGTCTGATCAGTGACTTCTGTGTCTGAGTATGCTTTTCTCTGAGTAGGCCTATGGACAAAGGCTTGCCGTCATGCCTGTTGAATATGGCGTACAGAACAGAGGACGAGACTCCTGGTTTTTATCATATGGTAGCGTGGGGCCATTAGTTTCTTGTGACAAAATACGTTACTTTGCCGCTATTGGCTTGTGTAGCGTGAAAACGGTTGTAGATAGGCATAGACATGCTGCTCATCATAACAAGCACTGGTGACGAACTTTTTAGGGGGTATCGTTGGTGCAACTCGCCCTAAGTCTCTACTCTCGACCTTTTATGTTCAACGAGGCAGGTCCCAAAGAAGTCTTTATTTTACCGCTCGTCTAGCGCAAAAAACGGCTGCAGATATAGACTTGCTGCTTATCGTAACAAGAACTGCTGACGAGCCTTTAAAGGGTATCAACATTGATGACCTTAAACGATCTTGAACCCGCAAAGTAAAAGGTTTTAGTGATTTTTTTGCCATTTTCGGCTGCGGCCCACACTTTAAGAGTGAATTGCGAACTGGAGATAGATCAAGACAACTTGCGAACAAGAACTGCTATAAGCTGTCGCGCGTTTTATGAGCACTCAGATTTCTTGTGAATACTGCTTGAGACCACTTTACCAAACTTTTAACACTAATGCACTCTAAGAAAAAAATGAATGCAGCAAACTTTGGGGTCAAAAGATCTCAAAGTACAAGGTTATAGTTATATGAATGCTGCAATTTTAGCGGTTGAAATAATGATCTGTACGGCAGCAGCTTTTGCTACTCGGTAGGCCTACGTTTAACGCCACATTTGTAGCTGGTCTTGCTGGCTTAGTAGCATCAACTCGTCTAGCTACTATTTTCACATAGTCTTTAGTTCACGCTTGCTAGTTTGTCGTTGCTCTGTTTCGGTCGGTGCGATTTCAGATGTAGTGGTGGGAGCTTTCAGGACATTTCTGTCGCAAATTTTCGCGGAGTTACAGATGAAAGAATTCTGAGGTTTGATTTAAATTTAGCAAAGATGTGAACAAAAGTTTGATGTAAGGTTATGTTTTTTTTTTAAAAAAAATCTGACTTACGTTGTAGCTTTATTGTAATTAAAGCCGGCTTTTATTTCTCGTAAAAGTTTACAGTCTTACCCTGTGGCGTCGTGACTGGGCAAATGCTCATCCAAAATTTTTGACTGTCGGTAAATTGTCAAAAAAAACTTTTTTGTCGAAAAATTGTCGTTCAAAAATGCAAAATTTGGGCTGAAAACTCTCCATTTTAGGGACATTTGAAAGTAAAATTGGCATTTTGCGCACCCATAACCAATTTTGACGGAAATTTCAAACTGTTTGTCGAAAAACTGCAACTTCCTGTTCCACCTAGTTCATTTAACCGACGAAGCCACTGCGTCTGCTGACTATTGTCTTGTCATGAAACGACTGGCCATGCACGTTTGATGTATAGCTGTCGTGTGGCGTGTGCGTGTCTGCTTGGTGAAGCATGATCTGCGTCAGCTGTTGGTGCGTTGCTGGTCAGCCGTCAGACACTGCGGACGTCGTCGTCAGCAGAGTCCACCGACCGTCGGTCTCGCATTCAGTCTGGGCGTTCATCAGTGTGCCAGAGCTATCGCCGCCACATCCCGGCATGCACCGGACGACATCCTACTGCAGAACATGGCGACAGGTCATGCACGTCGCACTGTGTAGACTCAATACGAGCTAGACGGATCGTACGACGGTGACACGGAGTCTTAACAAAGCGACTGTTCGTCAACATAGGCCTATGTTTGCAATAAAAAGTCCCAATAAAAAGTGACCCCTTAAAACATTGTCAACAACGAAAAACGTTAAACGAAAACTAACGTTAATGTAAATCAGCGTCGCGTATTTTTGGCAATTAATTTGGTGGAAAAAGTGCACATAATTTGGCTTAAAAGTATATGTGCCGTTAGTGAAAAAAACAAACTATGAAAACGTGTCGTTTTTAGCTACCAATACAAACAGCGCTTCATGGGTGCTTAATTGCTATCATTGACCTGTCACTGTTGTGTAAACAATAGTATGGATGGTTTCGGCAAAGAAGCTAAAGTGGTAATTAAATTTTTGAGTCAAGAAAAAGATTACGAGACTGAAGCTGAGAAGCACCGTTCTGCTTGATTTACAGCTGAGTTATTATGTCTAAAGTATCGAGACAAAATTGATTGGTTTTTGTTGAATTATGACTGTTTTGGTCGCCGCTTTTTATCGGGACAGTGTAGGCTTAGGGCCTATAGTCGAAGTGTCGATCATCGTTCCTTGGATACGAATTGTATAGGCAGAACATTCTTTGCGATTACTACTGTACAGTTTCGGACATAATCTTGAAAGTTAAATGATTAAAGGTGTCTATAGCTCGTCGTGAGAGCCCTGAGCCCACGACACAAAGAGCTCACGGAGCACCGTCGGCCATATGGGATCACACAGTTTATCTGCCATCCAGCACAGGTGAACGCGCCCCGTTTTAACCCTATAGATAAGCAGGTCAGTATTCCATTTACCTACGCCGGAGGGGATGAAAATCTGAGGAACCACTTGATAACGACCCAACCGGGAGTATAACTCGCACTCGTTTAACCGTAAATCCGTCGCCCTGCCTTTTACTACATACGTCACTTAAATTTAATTATAACAGAGTTCTTTATCTTCTATATAATAATTGAGAGTTACGACCACTAATAACTTTTTAACGGCACGACTTACGGCCGCGAAATTTTGCAAGCAGATTCGTGTTGTACGTGGCCGGGACATGGGCTAGGTAAGATGTCGCTGAGCTGTTGTCCGTTTGAAAAAAAAAATTTTTTTTCTAAAACTTTGCAGCCACACCTCTTGGGCCGCAGCAGAGCTGTGCGCAGCGATTGGCTGCGACGTCATTATAGACGTCGTCACTATGGTGACGCATCATCAGCGCTGCAACGCATAGGCCTACTGGAGCGTCCATAATCATGCTGCTAAGTAACCTGGATCGAGTTGAAGCCCGAAGGACTAAAAATGGAGGCCGCAGGCAAAGATCAATCCGCTTGTTAGTAATCACGCGTAGAAGAAGAACACAAAAAAACGACGGCAACAGCACGGCACATCTCATTACTGTCACTGAACTGGACTTGCTTCACGACTGATCCGCTGCACAGTAACTACTAACAAGTCCGTCATATACAGCCAAACGAGTGCTTACTGGCGACTTGGCAAGAAGTGGTCTGTATGGTTTAATACGCACTGTACAGGATTTTATTTTGCTGAAGTTCCCACAGGTCAGACCAGTCCCCAAAAGAACAGTTTTGGGAATTGTTGTGGCAGAAATTTTTAATTTTTTTCACACTGGGTTTCCTTTTGTCGTCTAACCGACAGATTCAATAAAACATTAAAAACGTATGTTTATCGTTGCGGACTTGAAACACTTTTTGGCGCAAAATGGGATGTAGCACAACAGGTAACATATTAGCCTGTGCATCTCACAACAGCCAACACCGTTTATGTACAACGTTCAATATACTTTTCGTAAAACTGGCTAAAGATCAACGTCACTATCGGAAATTTACGCCGCAACATCGCAACAGCAAACACAGCTGCAGCTGTGCAGACTTCAGAGTCAAGTCGATTATAGAACACAACGAGAAACTATTTGGAATTAACAGTACTCCAGCTAATGGTTTAACTGTAGCACACTCATTCCACGCTGGCCGACATATGCATTAAGCAGTACAAGTGCGAGGGTAGAATAAACGAATTACCAATAGTTCGGTATAGATAATATTATCGATTAACGATGAATTTTGCCGAGTGTAGTAGGCCTAGCTGGCTAGCTGTTATCTCTGTTATTATTTGTAACCAACCATGTTTGTAATTAACGTCATGATGTATGGTCTATTCAGTCTGAGTCCCAGCCCAAGGTCGGTGGGTTCAATCCCGAGTCCAATGAATTCGACTAGACAGAATGTTCGCAAAGTCGGTAGGCTTATTCACAATCAGCATGCGGCGAGAGAAAACAACAACAGCACAATAGAAAGTTAGAACTCTGACAACATGTGTCTGCTGATACGACATTACGTTAACACAACGATTAGTGAATATATAAAACTCAGTATAGTAAAGTATACGGTGGACTGTTATACTTCCACGCCACAACGAGCTGAGATTGAATTCCTTGGAACCGAGTCCTGAAAAATAAGGACTCAAGTAGGCTACATCCGACTGGAGTACGTCGTCGGAATCCAGAACTACACCACTGACTACAACGTTTAACACAGCTTGTTATAGGTGTTGAACTTTGCCAGTTACGTGCAAGCTGTACGGTACATGGACGTGCTGAACGACGACAAAGGTCAAAGGTCAGACGAGGTCAACGAAATCAAGTTCTCACGTTTGCAGTCAGCCACCTCTCGATCGTGTCGTAATTCAATTTCATCCAGTTGATATTTGACCTACAGCACATGTCAAAAAATTTGGGTCCAAAAATGCAAAATTTGGGGTTGAAAAAATTCCCATTTTTGGAAAATTTAGAAGCAGAGTTGAAATTTTTAGCACCCTGCCGAAAATCTACAGTGTTTGTCGGAAAATCGCAACTTCCTGCCCTGCTCATTTTTTTAATTCACGACGCCACTAAAACAAACCTATGGACAAGGCGCGCAAGGCGACTTATAAGACAGCCGCGTATGATAATTAATACCCCGTTTACACGATAAAGCAAACACGAAACAAATGCATTGAATATACACGTGCACGACGTGTGCTCTAAGTCTGCTTCATGTTTGCTTCATGTAGGCCTATGCGTCATGTGTGTTTCATTTTTGCTTCATGACGTTCGCTTCATCATTGCTTCATCGTGTTATCCCATAAATGTTGTAAAATATCGACGCGACATGAGCATTGAGCATGCAAATCGTCGACGGCGTAGAATAGCCGACCTGACGAGTGAGAGTGAGTTGACAGCAGTCTTCCTGGCAGCGCCTGAGGCCGGTGACTCGCTGTAGACGCGCTCCAGCAGTCCGTAGTCGTGCTCGGTGTTGACGTAGGTCGTCGTCGCCATGATCACGTCCCGCAGCAGAAACAGATCCGCTCCGAACCTACGAGTACAATCGATCAATCGAAACACATTTGTACAGCGCCATATGTCGCGAACGAATCAGAGGCGATAATGGCGGAGACTAGGCTAAGTGTTTACATTTATAGTAAGCAATGTTAAACAGTTAAGTTTTTAAACAACGCTCAAACGTGCTGAGAAGTTTGGCGGATTACAGTTATATGATGCTCGACTACACCACGATATAGATGTATCAACATATCAGTCAATCAATCAATAATCGTATATTTGAATCAGTTCACAAAAATATAGAAAACAACATATCACGCAGTAAAACAGTGTAACAGTAAACTAACAAAGTAACAAAGTAAACTAATAAAAAGCAATGCAAAAAAACAATTAATAAATAGGAAAAACTCATACTAAACACAGTAAGAACATAAGAAAAAAACCACAAGGTGCAACAAAAAGTATCCTGTTAATTTTTTTTGCCATTTTTAGCAATTGTTGAAAAATTTTAAAGCGATATGTTACACATTTATAGCTCATTTATGATCACATAACATAGCATTTTATTGGACCGACCACTAAGCTGTAAGCTTAAAGGTCAGCCCTTTGTCGTGGTTGTCGTCTGTTTGTCGTCTGTTTGTCGTTCGTTGTCTGTCTGTCTGTCACGGATGTATTGTGGCGCAACGGTGCGAAATCGGGCCTAGGTTGCTATTGATCACTAATAGGAAGTCGCATACACCCTTTCAGATGAAATGGAAATCATCGACCTTGGATTTTTATCTGTTGCATTTTTATCTGTAATCATCGTCATTTTTTACTTTTACGTACAGCAAAATGTGTGCAGATTTACGCTGCATAAAAAATACCATTCGAACAACGTAATGAAAGTCAACGAAAAATTCAAAATCGTACAGTGTTTGTTAAAGTTATGAGTGAAAGTTTTCAACAGTGATCTACTAATCTGTTAACTGTAGGTTAATTGGTGAAGTGAAGTGTTAAGACAGATTGTATACCTGTCGTTGATTTCGGCCCAGTTGGTAAGCAGGAACTGCAAGCTGACCATGCGACCGAGGGCCGTGGAAGTGTAGAAACGGAACAAGTTGCGAACGTCTTGAATTCGTGTCTTGTCATCGAGCGACATTCTCACATACCTTCCACATTCACACCAGCTCTAACATTCGACGCGTAAGAAAAACACAATCATACGCGATAATTCGTAGTTTGCAACGCTTTTTTACGATTGCCGATATCTCGTTCCTTTCTGAAGATATTCGCCATAAAGGCCGTTTGAAATCAAGCCAAATTTTGGACAGTTGTGCACAAAAAATTTGAAGAATCCCCCTCAGGAACTAGGTGACGTAGTTTTTAACTAGCACTCCTTCCAGTCATGTGGCACAGTTTTTTTCGGCGATCAACCGTGGGACGTCGAAGATTAGGCCTAATTAACGAGCTGAAATTAAAAACAAAAAAAGAAATAGATGAAAAAAACAGCATAATGAATGGCCTGTCTTTGGCCTGCATAAGGAAGATTACGCGTGAAAACGGTAGCACAAGAAAAGTAGATTTATCAGTTGTGCAACACACCTCCACATGAGCCAGGGAATCTGCGTGCGGCCGAGTGACATCATCATGATCTCGGCCTCAGACACGACGTGGGTGGTCCGAGTGCGGTTCCAGACAAAGTCCCACTCGCGCTCTCCGCCATACCTCATGCCAGTCGAGTAGATCACCTCAGCATAGTCCGCCGGGATACTGCATTATACACACATAAACCAGCGCGCACGGATTCACACCTACGACACCAAAGCGCCTCAACTGTTTCCGACAGTCTCCGACAGTTGAGTCTCGTCGTCAATTCTGTTTACGCATATGAAGCCATGGCCATTAAGATACTTTATTGCATTAGTAACTAATAATTAATATTCTTATTATTTTTAAAAAGTAAGCACGGCATTGCTAAAAACAACAGCGATGTTGACTGTTGCAGTCGAAGTTAAACATTCAGACCAATCAATAACTCAATCAATCCGAAATTTTTAAAGTGCATTAAGTAATACCAACTGCGGACATTGTCAGATCGCATACTTCTGTTAAGCAGGTCTACGCCTATCTGTCTTATAGCTGACGTCGTTCAACAAGAGCAGATACAAACGTGGTGCCGTCTTCAAGCCATGACGTGAACTTGCGCTTGGCCCAATCCACTGCATCCGGCACGCCCACCTCACAAGCCATCGACAACACCGACGAACGCAAATTTCTAAACAGTACAGATCAACAAACAACGAATTAAGCCACTCACTGAGTAAACACAGCGATTTCGCCTATTTTATACAAAATTCCATGTAGTGTTACCTGTCCGTGTGTTGTCCGTCGTCTGTCACAGTCGTGCTCCCTGTTTAAACCGTTTATATGCCATTTTACAGGTACACTTTCGTGGAGTTCAATGACACATTGTGTCATATGGGGTCCCTGAAGCCCAGAGAAAGAAAAAATTGGGTCAAACCCTTAGTCAATTGTGAAAAAAATGATTTATGATTCACCAGGAGTCCGCATCGGTCAGCGACTTCGCCTTTTGCCAACTTACTACGATATTATTACTATAAATATTACTGTTACTACTATAAATGTACAAAACATCAGTTTATACACTTGTTAACGGCAACATTTAAGGACTTGCACATCGAAAACAGCAAAAATTACAAAAGGTGATATTGCCTGCATCACACTGACTGTGTGTCA
>Ga0056128_1007778_pt1 | contig 13524 bp, 13 predicted proteins | sample WorMetLIZISLAND2_FD_71113 | JGI IMG/M metagenome (GOLD analysis project Ga0056128, IMG submission 71113) | Marine gutless worms symbiont microbial communities from Max Planck institute for Marine Microbiology, Germany - Olavius geniculatus... ... | reverse complement strand
CAAGTAGCAGGGGTGGACATCGCGGGAGTGGACATTGAGGGAGTAGCGAAACAGCAATAAGCAGCGATCAAAACCAGCGGCAAATCAAAGGTATCTGTTTGAGCAACGTAGTCCCGAACAGAGAATTTGCGTTCAGCAGACGATAGCAGCAGCAGCAGCGACGAGTTGGACGAAGCTCAGACTCCAACAGCTCCTGCTTCAACAACGACGGCTACAACGTTGTCAGCGTCGGCCGATGGTGATGCGCATTTTTCATTAGAGACAGTGCTTATAGGCTACACGTACACGAGACTGACTGTGAGCTAGGATCTCGTAATTTTCACTAGAGACAGTGTGAACTTTGCTGCTAATGTAACTGTTTGTGTGCTTTATTTCACACGTTGGCTAAGCACTTTGTTCATTATTATTATATTAGTACAACATTATTACTTTCCATTTACTGCTTATAGGCTACATGAGAGCTTTTGTTTTGTGCAGCATTTGCCAAAAATAACTGCAACACATAGGCCTACTAAGTGTATAACTGAGACTTTTCTGTGCGCACATACTTTTTCTACTACCAATCACTCCCACAATGTCCACTCCCGCGATGTCCACCCCTGCATTTTTGACTGTGCCACGATGGCCACTCCCGCGATTTCAGTCGCCCCGTTAAAAACATTCATTTGCAAATAAAAAACATAAAAAACATGTTTTTATACTTTTATAAAAAACATTATTTAAAACATTATAAAAAGCATTAAACTGCAAATGTTTCCAATCACTTCTTTATTTTTTCTTTAGTATTTCTTTATTTTATGTAACCATGATTATAGCACATACTTATCTATGAATTAAGCAATCAAACGTCAGAACAAATACCAAGTATACTAGTCACGTTAACAGTTTTAAAGACATCTGTAGCAATTTATTCTAACAATTTAACAAGAACAAAAAAAATGACATTAGAAACCACAAAAACATTAAAAAGTAAAAAAAACATAACAAACAAAACATTCAAAAAATTAAAAAAAAACATAAAAAACATCTTTTTCATACTTTTATGAAAAACACGAAAATGTTTTTACATCTACGGTTTTATCAAGACTCATAAAAGCAAACTTGTAGACAAGTTTTTTGACAGTAAATCACTCAGCGGCTGTTGTAAAAGAGTTTGTTGAAAATCTGTGTTTTTAATTTGGCATTCCTAGTTGTAAAGTTCAGTAGATCTTCGGCAGATTCTAAGCTGTTGTTTTCAACTTGGGGCTATGCCTGTCATCAACTGTGCTGCATGTTTTACAAAGCACGGGTAAAGTAATTTCCACTTTGTCCACATTGCAATATCTACAAAAAGAGGCTGCCGTGACGAGTGTAGCATAAAGTTGACTAAACAGCTGACCTGTATTTGAAAACAGGTGTGAAATGTCTTTGGACCAAATGGAAGATATTTGACGGTAAGAGTCTGCTGACTTAACGGTTTGATGTATCTCTGTAAAAAACATAAATGCACTTGAACAATGTGCAGCATCATACATGTAAAAAATAACGCAAACATTATAAAGCATTTAGACATACATATTGCAATAGCCAGCTCTAAAGTAAGTTAGCTGCAGGGTAAATTTCAGTATTCTACAGTTGATTATAGCCTACATTTCACGGAGCGTTTAAAACGTGATAGAATCTTAACAGTGAGTGCTTATCAAGTTGACTAGCAAAAATTTTTTTTCAGAAAGTAAATATCTGATGAAGCTGTAAACGTATAAAAGTTAATGGTTTAGCGTACTTTTCTACAAACCACCTGGCAGAGAATGTACAGTGAATGCGTACCATGTGAGGCATGAGTACGGCACGGCCTGGTCTTGGACTTGTCTCAAAGCAGGAATCCATTCCGATACCGACATACTCAAAACCCACACGTCCAGTGTTGATCAGGGTCAGCTCAGCCACTGATACTTGGTCATACAACTGTACACAATAGAAAGTCAGTCTATGTTTCCAAATATTGTCTGGGATGGTATTATATTGGTCACTAACTCCATCCCAGTCATGCATGACCAACAGTAAATGCATGCATGAGTGGTTTGTTAACAATATGTCATTAACGTCAGCAGAGAGAGAGAGAGAGAGAGTATTTATTTGCCAAAAACATAAAATACAATGTTGTCGTACAATTTTAGACAATGTAGGTGGGCTACCAAAAAAGCAAACGCTTATCAACGCTGGCCGCCCATAGTAACTATAAGTAATCAGTGATACAATATCCAAAGATAAAAAAAAAGAAAAAAAAGAAAAAAAGAAAAGTGCAATAGTCAGTTTCAAACAATATGATTACAACGCATTGCAAAAACCAGCCAGAACATAACAATGTATAACTTCAACACAAAGACATACCATTGTAAAATAATTCCTTCAATTTATTCTTAAATGTAGTTATATTTTATACATGTTTAATATCTTCTGACAATTGATTCCACAAATTACAACCTTTAAAAGTTATTGTCCTAGACCCATAACAAAGATTAACAGCACAAAACAAGCCATTTCGCATCATAACAACGTTAAGCGTAACCGATTACATGACTACATCAATACGTAACTACTAACTAGTGTGTGAAGTCAGCTATATAAATGTGAAAAAGTTGTTAATAAAAACAACGTGTGATATATACAAAAAACCTGCATGTAAGCTTACAATTCTGTCGTAGCAAATTTCCTGGGTGTCAAACTTGTAGCTGACAAGTGAAGCTTCACCCTTGAGTCCGACCTCATACGAAGGACCGCCAGCCACCTCGCACACAGCACAAGCTTCACTGACGATGTTTGCATGGCCGTAGAATGTCAACGTTACCTGCTCCGTTTCACCAGGATGCAAAGTGCCATAGATGGGCATTATGTCGAATATCTACAACATACCTACCATAGACTACAGTGCAAAATTGCATAATTATAGCAGTTAGGCTGTGATTAGCCTACACGAAAAGTACAAAACATTTATACAAAAATTGCGTAAATATACTTTTTGTTTTAGTTGACACGTAACCACGTCTAAAACTACAACATTTGCACGATGGCTTATACAGCATCGATAGCCTTTCAGGAATGCCATCAACAGTCAACTGACAAGTCCTCGTGCTCATCAAAAAAAATTAATAATCCAATCTAGCCATGGACGTGATCTCAGGACCAGTTGCTACTTCTGAGATTCAGTGAAAAGTGCCTCAAAACATGCGCACTGCAGCAAGTACAAAAGTTTTGTTTTATGACGTCACTCGAAGACACAAAGCCAGTACAGCAAAGACACAGTCACGCAAACAGACAAAGAGAGACAGAGTTCATGTCAACAACTGATCTTTTACTGAGTTGGCGTGAGAAAAGAAAAGTAAGTTTAAAAGACCTCTTCAACACCAGGTGGCGTGACCTGGGAGTCGTCTTGACGCAGTACAGCCGCAAGTTGTGAGTTAATAGCAGGAGCAGTAGTTGACTGGCGACACTCCACATCGACCGAGCCCTTCACCGACGACAACGTCTGCACATCACACACAGCTATTTTACACGTCACATATCACTAGTAAAATACATAATGACAAACGTACTGTGTAGACGTTTCATTACAGTCTGTTATGCGAATGACAGGAACGTGTTCTAAACGGATGAATGCAGCCCTCCTTAGCCCCAGCCAGGCGGGCTGGCACTCGATTTACCTACATTGGAGGGATAGAACGCTGAGTTGACCTGTATGCAAGGGCGTCATTTAAGGGGGCGTGGCTGGAGAGGTCTATGGACCCCCAAGAATTTGTGATTTCAACTTTTTCCCTGTAAATCGTGCCTATGATTCCATGCTTGACCTACGCTGTGTAAAATGCACAAAATTTGGTCGGTTAATTCTCAGGAAAATCATTCAAATTATTTTATTTTGTATTTGTTTGCTACCTCTCATGGTAAATGAAGATGTATATATTGCCACCACAATCTAAAAATGTTCAATGCATGTGAACAATATACAAAGACGCCAGTGAAACTCACAACTAAAGGCTTTTCCAGCGAATCTTCCAGTGATTTTTCCTGATCTTTCTTTTCTTCTCCATCTTCATTTTCATCACCAGCATCTGTTTTCCCTTCTTTGTACAATTTAGTATTTTCATCCTGCAATTCAAACAAACGCTTTAAATAATAGGCCTAGGTAGCAAGTAATAGTCATTTATTGACACTTCTCCAATGGGATTTGTTATTTCTAGACAAAAGCTTTATTTTGCAATGCATTGTGTTAACTGCTTTAGACAAAAATTTAAAAAATTACGCTTAGCCAATTATTACCTTAATTTTTGCAAAGGGGTATTGCTTTACACAAACTATAGGCATAACGAGGTGAGTGAAAATATCAACATTAGCAGTGCAAAAAAATACACTTGAGACATCAGAGTCAGATATTTGTTTGAAAAGGTTGCTAAGATATGCTGAGCACAGTAATTCCGAAAACAGAAAGCGAGGATAAAACGCCAAAACAGCTGGTCTCAAGAATAAACCCCAAAATATCCTCTAATTCCTAAAACTCGACATTAATGATGTGCACCAGCGACGTTGTGAGCTAATAAGTGCAGCAGAAAGCTCCAAATTTCCGACTGAGAAAATATATGTGCTCAAAATTCAAATTTTGCTCCTAAATTCCTGCAGCACGGAGAGCTTTTAGCCCAACTCTGGTACTTCCAGAAGAAAATTTTCCCTAGAAGACAAACTTTTCCGACACGCCAAAATTTAGGGGTGGGAGAAACAGTTGCATTCCGTGGGGGCCTGTCCCCCCGTGACGTCAGGGCCTACATGTTGTGGTGATTCGGTACATCCTTTGACGCTGATGTCAACTTGAATAGCATCATCATCGTCGTCCACAGCGTCATTAACCACGTCACCAGCAGGCCTGTGAGTCGTGTTCATATTTGTCTCTGTGTTGTCCAAGTCCTCCACGATCACACTGCTCTTTCCAACATTCACTGGCTGCTGATGGTAGAACGTGGTCACTGGCTGCTGGTCACTCAGTACAAATGACCACTGGTAGCTGACCGGTATAGGGCCAGTGTTTGTCATGTGAATACAACGCGTCACCTCCGTGTCGTTCAGTATACAACCGAAGTCAACGAACATCACGTCCAACTGAAGGTTTGGAAAGAACACCTCACCGCGAAGAGCGATGACATCCTATACCGTACACAGAACATAATAAACTTATTCGCAGAGAATGTTATATATCGCAATGAGATATATGCGTCATTTTCCAAAGGTTATTAACGTCTAGTGACTCTAAAACATTGTAAATTTACTGGTGCAAAAATCGTCCTATAACACAATACATATTAAATGCAGTTTGCGAAGCTCCAGATATATGCGTCATTTTCTAGAGGTTTTTAAAGTTTGGTGACCTTGATCTTCGACCTTTTAAACCGAAAGCCAGCGCACTGGTTAATCTTGCCACGTGTGACGTTTGCACTAATTTTGTTTTTACGCCACTTTGTTTTCAAGTCAGCAGCAGCCTGTACAGGAAAGACGGTAAGACGGACTGACGAATGGACAGGCAAAACGTGTAATATGCAATACGGCCTATTGTAGGACAGCCGCATAATAACAGCAGAAACCGCATGCATAAATAGTTGAATAAAACGCTCAGCAACACTACAGATAACAAAGTAAAGGCGCATACAGAGCGACGTAACTGAACTAAACGAAAGTGACATGGTTTAGTTTTTGACTAAATGACCAATAAACAGCAATAACTAAGTTACTACGTGCAAGTATGCGTCAATCAATGACAAATGAGCTCAATGGGCTCGCCCTAATCTCGGACTGGTCAATTTCGTCAAAAACGAAACTGTGCCAGTTCAGTTCCGCTCAGTTAAATTAAGTTCAGTTCAGTTACGTCGCTCCGTACGCGCCTCAAACATAGGAGACTTACAACATGAGGATGTTCTTGGTAGGTGACTGTCAGATTGTTATCAACCGTGCAACTGTGACAGCTATCTCCTCCATGCGCTGCATCAAATAATACTGTAATCTCTCGCTCTTCACCGACGTCAAAATGTATCACCTATAAGCCATGCAACACAACATTATGCAACTAATAAAGGCTGTACCAGAGCAGAATAAACATGCATTTCATGAAAAAATACCATTCTCATAGGCTAACAACACTCGGCAAGTTGTTCACATCGATTTGCCTCTGTCGCTAAGCAAAAGCAGTATAATATCGTACTGGCCAAAAAGCAGTGACGTTCTGCAGTGCAGCTGGAAAGATAACCGTAGGTCTGGCGTCGCACTGGCCATGCATGCACGGACTCGGCAGTCTATCTACCTACGGACTCAACGGCCAAATAAAGAAAGACAAAAACTCCGTCTTACTCCGGAAGATATGCCCGCCTTACCCTGACGTTTATCACACATTTTCTCTCTTAACACGTATGTTAAGCATTGAAAATGCACACAACAACATTTCTGCCATTTGTTTTAGTCAGCATATTCCAGAAAATGTTAACAAAAAACGAGTTTCAAAAATTTTGCTTAACAAACTGTAAAAAAAAACCTGTTCAGAAGTAGTGCAAATTTGTTCATCTTGTTCTGTAAACTGCAGCTGAAAAGGTTTGCTCAGTGAAATGTTAGCAGTCAGAGGCAAACTGGAAACATTCTTCAGCTGAACAATTTCTGCCCTCATGTTCAGAGCATCTTCTGGTTGCTACAATTATTACGCCAATCACATGAATACAACTATCAAACAAAAACCAGAATTTGCATTTGTACTTTGCATTAGATAGCCAAAGAGAAACAGAAATGCATGTCCACCATCGTAGATAAAAAAATTCTTTTTTGCCCCTAGATCCTCACTGAGGCTCGATCTGTCCCTGGACTCCATTTTTGTCCGCCAGACTCCCTGTTTTGTTCCTCTTAGCAAACTCCTGCCCTGTTATACTGTTTCTATTATTGTACTTGTTGTTGTCATATTTCAAATGCATTAAATAAGAATAGAAAAATTAATGCCAACATATTTAAATCCTAGCACTACTGGACAAAAACAACGGAACGAAAAACGTAAACCAGCACAATATTCCACTACCCTATCTCCATTTTTTGAACGTTTATGTACTGAAGTTAATACTAGCTCATTGCAAAATAAAATAGCAAAAGTTTCGACCTTGCGGACAGTGAAACAGATGGATTGAGTAGAGAACTGTAGCAGTGGGTTGATAAAATCACAGACGATTTTAACTTTCTTGACGAGCTCCTTACCGCCAGCGCGACCAATTATTGCATGACATAACAGCCTTTCCTTCACCAGCTGTGGCCTGCAGCAGATGACACAGGCCACGATGATAATGTGTAAAACAGAAAAAAATATTCGCCCAAAAAATATTCATTTTTCAAATCCACCTGTAACACGACGAGACACATCTATCAAATGATAAAAGTCTCAGTTAAAACATCCACATTAGACTAACAAAGATATCGGCACAGTGCCGACGTAATATACGGCCGTTCGCCTAGCTACACACTGCACTGGACAACCCTAACTGGCCTTATCCCTAACTCTGACTATTAACCTTTTAAGCTGAAAACTGGCACACAGGTTACGCCCAGCCTGTAAAATGTACAACCAAATTTTGGTTTATACACTTTTTGTGATCGAGTTAAGAGCTTGTACGTGACAGAAAGACAGACAGATAGATGAAAAACTTATGCACGGGCACCAGGGCAAGATTTGTAATGCGGCGTATTAGAAAGGCTACAAAATAACAACCTACGTCCAAACTTCTTATATAGCAGTGTTATACGCAATACGACTTGCAAGTGTGAATTAAGTTGCAGACGACTGCCGATAGATTTTGGCCAAACATTCGCAAACTAAACAAATAGGAATTTATCGAGTGTGACCGTATGTGAAAACGGTTGTGACCTATAGTTTCCAATACAAACCATTCAGTGAACTATGCTTACAAATATGATGACATCACAATTAAAAACTGGGTCACGACCGCTCAGACTCGTTGAGTTGAGTTGCGTCGGTTCATCAGTTCAATTCGCACCTGGGAGCGACGCAACTCAATATGACCGCCGAGTTCCATTCGCATCGCAGTGTGAACTGGGTATTAGTTAAGCAACATCAACAACAGAAAGCGAGCTGTATACTTGTCGCTGAAGCCTTCCAACGCAATCTCGGTAGTTTGACCAGGGTTCAACTCGAGCCGCTGTGGAGTGATCTGAAAAGCTGGTCTTGACGGCTCACACAATGACCTAGCGTCCTGTAAAAAACACTTCACGATAGATCGCTATGCAAACTTGTAGGGCTGGTAACCTAACGATTAGAGTATTTTTTTGCAAAAATGTACGATTGATTAATCTTGATAAAATACTAACAGTAGTAATAAATACCCTCTACTAAATAAAAAAAATATAGGATTAAGTTTACGAGCTTTACACTATCAGTTTTTCTTAACCACGAGTTCTCACGAAAGCACTGAAATAAATTAGCAACTTTTTATGCCGTCTTGCAGACAGACTAGAACGTTGACATTTCCTGGAAAAAAACATAAATGATCAAGAAAACGATTTTAAAGGCTTGCAGTGGAGTTTTTAACAAAACAAGCAAGTAAATTAACAGTGCATTGTCATCCCTACCTTTGAGTTAGCAGCTTTGCCGGCTCTTGTGTCGCGCATCATCGTGGTTTGTCTGCACGAGGCACTGAACTTGCTGGACAGTGGAAAACCCTCGGTGCTCCAGACCAGACTCTGATGTCGACGTCCAGCGTTTGTGAGTAGAAACGTTCTGCGGCAGACCGTCTGACTGAACTGTGGTCCAAGGTCGAGCACAGATCCCAGTGATGGTTTAGTGACCAGTGTAGTGCCACGCCCGCAGGCTGACAGTGAAATTGTACGCGAAGAACCGTTCACAATGCTTAGCTGCAGCTTGTCATTAAATCTGTGTGCAGTCAACAGACAGAATTTATAACTGACGTGCTACATAAATCACTTACTTACTTAATTACTTACTGAAACAGAATAAAAAAAATCACCAGCACTTTTGAGGTAATATACAAAACGTTCAAAGTGTGCAACCCATGGCTAACAATTTCAAATCATTTAAGCACCACTCCCCAAAAGTGTTATAAAATCTCCCTAAAACTGTAACAGCCATGTCATTTCAAAGTGCAGCAATGTGATGATTACATGATGTATAACGACTAAATGCACATCATAAAATAGACCAAAAGTTTACAAACTCCTAAAAAAGACTACACGCATCTGGTCAGCTCACAATTTAGTACTCAGTGCACATTTCATAATAATCAATCATAAAAAAACTGCTGACACTCATCTGTCCCACTGCAACTGCGCAGAATGAGGGAGATTATAAAATCTTCGGCATAAGTCTCTCTGCCCATGGTCGTTCCCACCATCACAAGTTTTTTTTGTATTTCATTTTGATGAAATTTCGCACTGTTGCTAAGTAAACCTAAATAAAAATACCTTTTTTCATATGAGACAAAAATTTGAATCAATAAGAGCGACTTACAAAAGACAGTCATCAAGACATGCGGTGACAACCATCTCAAGACAGGTCTCTGGAGGTATGATGCCTTCAGTTGGCTCAACACGCCACTGTGCATTACTCCGAGCCTATACGTGCAGTAATTATTATTATTTATTATTTCGTCGTACACAAAGTACAGAAAAAAAGAAAAGAAACGACAATAGAACACAAAAAGCAACACAAACTGAGCAACAAATAGACTACAAAGTACGGTTTAATGCTAGATATAAAATGAGACTGTCCAATTCAGAATGTAACAATGTGGAGCCATCAGAAAAAAACAGAAAATCAAAGCCATCACGCAAGTTCAACACCTGACGTAAGGCATCTACAGTAAGCCAGTCATCAAGTCATCATAATCATCAAGTTATCCTCAACAGCACAAAGTTGCACTACTGCACCAGCGTTGCTAATGACATGTTGAAAAGGAATGAGTAATAAAACAGACATGACAAACAAACTATCCATACATCTGTCCATCCATTTATCTACCCAAAAAACAATAAAAGCAGAACACAAAAAACAAAGGAAAATATAACAACACTGCACATTACGCGCTACAAAATATTTATGCAAAAACCTGAAAATTACAATTGTCCTTTTATTACTAAAATGCCACAGTGCACAGACGACTGCCAATGCCACTCTGGCCATTAGCAAACGTCTGACAGAAATATCAACACTGCTAATTATAACAAATAAGCCCAAACCAAAGCCTACACAATGCTTATGACATTGTCATGAAGTTTACCATAACAAGTTCTCAAAACTGATACGTAATCTAGTAATATATTACGCAAATTTATTACAATCATAATGCACGTTTACGTTCTCTTTACCGTATTACAGTAAATAAAAATGCATGTCATACTCATTACTCAGTTTGCCATTTGCATTTTGCACATTTGTTTTTGTCACTTGTCACTGTGATTAGGTTGTTTTTATTTTTTAAGATGCAGATCCATTAAATGTTAAGTAGAAGATGATCGATACCAGACTCGTAGTGAAGTGAGCGGGAATCAGCGACTCGTTGGACAACTTGAGTGTTTTTGAGTCGTCAACAAGAACTGGAATCTGACCCCAGTCAATATCCGCAGGACAGATGTGCACAACTGGACCTTCACCGATGCACGTGATTTGAACCGGCTGCACAACAAAGCAAATCAACATCCTCATTCATCACAAAAGGGCAGACTTGTAACAAGTCCAGCAACAGCCAAGTCCAAGTCCAAGTCCAAGTCCAAGTCCCCTATCTTCAAGTCCAAGTCCAAGTCCACCTTAAATGGGCAAGTCCAAGTCTGAGTCCAAGTCCTCTTCAAAAAAGCAAGTCCAAGTCCAAGTCCAGTAGGAAAAAACGAAACTGCAAGCAGTTTTATCCCATTTCAATATTATTTCTCTTGCTGTTATTGAGTAAAACACTTTATCATACACACAAAAAAGAATTAATCCTTAAATATTGTTAGCAATTTTAATTGATGACATTAATTTGGCCGTCCTTGATAATTTTACACAGTCCAACATCTAAACTTGTTCACACAGGCCACAGCGAAGTAGTCTGTTACAGTGCTATCGATCTTGTAGGTAGAAAGGACTTGAAAAAAGGACTTGCTGGCAGAGCCTCCAAGTCCAAGTCCAAGTCCAAGTCCAAGTCCATAGCTTTCAAGTCCAAGTCCAAGTCCAAGTCCGAGTCCTTAAAGCCCAAGTCCAAGTCCAAGTCCTTAGAGCCCAAGTCCAAGTCCAAGTCCAAGTCCAGCAAAAACTGACTTAAGTCCGGACTCGAGTCCAAGTCCGGACTCGAGTACTACAAGTCTGACAAATGGTAAGGAAAAGTGAGTGAGTGAGTGAGTAGGTTTTAACATCCTGCCTGATCATTTTAGGGATGACCTTTCCAGACAACGCACATACACATAATAATGAAACAAACAGTTTAACCTTTACAACAATAAAACAGAAAATTTAACCTTTACAGGAAAACCTAATATGAAACGCAAAACATAGAAACGACCTAAATCTAAAATTGTAAGAACTTGCCATTATAACTGTGCATATGCAACAGTAATGGCATTCCTAATAATCTTCCCTGTTATCTTTCAGACAGTCATCTCAATCTCGGAATGCTGTTCATTGGATGCAGCGAATGTGAAGAAAAGCAGCGGCAACAATATAAAACATGTACTCCAAATCCGTCACAACCAATACAAGAGCAGTGATTTGATTACATCACCATATGCTCATATGAGTTATCGCAAAATTATCTTTCAAATTTTTGTCCATGTTTTGCCTTTTAGATACTAAAAGATAGTGTGCTGTGCTGTGATTTTTTTTACTATAACATAAGCTTGTACATCAAGACTAAACAACAGACCAAGCTAAATCCACGGCTGCCGACAATGACAAAGTGTGCAGTGGTTTCCTGTTCACAGAGCTCTTGTGCAGTCACATCCAGCGGCACGTGTAGTAAACTCTGAGCTTCAATTACTCCCTGATAACATTCACATACATGCGGCATCAGTATAATATCCTTACAGCTCTTGAAAAAGTTCAGAATGTAATGTATTCCATGGTTACAACTTACATGTAAAATGCGAAAAAAACTTTTTTGATTATGTTCTGCAAATATGCGTTGTGTCTTATTTTACACGTAAAAATTCTAATACATCCAAAACGTTGAAACGTTTGAACAAAAACGTTCTAAACATTTTAGCAGGATTGCGCATACGGTAGCTTGGGAAACGGTCACACCAATTATGGTTTTTCTGCGCTTTTTCGTTTTCGAGTTAAGAGCCGTACAGGACTGCAGACGAACGGGCGGACAGACAAGACACACATTGCGGACTATTAAGACGGCCGCATAATAGCAGAATGTTAGGGAGATCGACCTTAGGCTGAGGACTGGAGTAGATGATAGAATCAGCCGTGGAGCAGCTGAGTAGCTCATAGTTGGCTGGAAGATCAGAGCCATTAACGAGTTCAACATGACATTGATACGTATGACCCAGAAAACAATGACCAAGGTTCAGTACTGGCGTGTTGACTGCGATTGTAGGCACAAAGCATCTACAACGTATACAACCACTGTCATCATTAACTCAGCCTGGCCATCTCTCCGTGAATACATCTACAACAATATTACACTAACAGTGAATGCAACCACTCACTGCCGTAGACAGAGCGTCAATCAATGAAAATCTTCATCAGCAACAACACCTCGTATAAGCTACAGCAGGCGCAGCAACTGTTAAACAGAGTCGACCGTCAGCGACCGTAATGTAAGTGTCCATTAAATCACAGTGTGGACTGTATTATTAGAAGTAGTTTACTCAACACTCACTCATATCCCACGCCAGACAGTGTTTTAACATAATACACAGTTTACGTGTGGCAGTACGCTGGACCTGGCAGTGCTTGAATGGACTCATAGGTTGACATGATATTAAGTTCTACGAGCCGGTAGGTGAAATGGCTCACGACAACTAGCGCAAAGCTGAAAAGACTCGTTTAAAAGCTGGGTCACTTGGCTGGGGCGAATAACAGACAGTGACGACGCGGTGCCAGATGCGGACCTGCAAGTGGCAGTCCTCTGAGGTGGTGAGCTGTCCAGACTGTAGAGGAGACGAAAGAAGACGAAAAATGGTTGTGGGCGAGTTGGGGCACTTGGTTCCCTATTGGTGGTTAATGATGTCCACGCAGTAGGTCACTAATGAAGAATTGTACAGAAAGATTCAATTGGCAGAAACCCTACTGCAGAAAGTGATACAGAGAAAGCTGCGCCTCTTCGGCCATATCTGCAGAATGGACGACAGGAGAAAAATAAAGACCCTGGTGTTGGGAATGATGGATGGTTCAAACAAAAGAGGGCAGCCTCACCGAGAATGGTCAGATGACATTGAGCAGTGGTGTGGGGCAACCCTGCAGGAGTTAAGCCACGCTGCCCTAGATAGGCAGCGGTGGGCAGCGATAGTAACAATGGCGTCAGACAC
>Ga0056128_1007775_pt1 | contig 13525 bp, 14 predicted proteins | sample WorMetLIZISLAND2_FD_71113 | JGI IMG/M metagenome (GOLD analysis project Ga0056128, IMG submission 71113) | Marine gutless worms symbiont microbial communities from Max Planck institute for Marine Microbiology, Germany - Olavius geniculatus... ... | reverse complement strand
TTTGTCTGTGGATGTCTGCTGGATGTAAAAACTTGATTTACACCCAACATTTTGCACATACTCTTTTCTAACGTCGAACGGAAAGCAGCTCCCCGATCAGAATTTAGTGTTCGACAACCATACACCATGAAAATGTTGTCATGAAGCAACTGAGCTGTCTCCTCTGCGGATGTGGATTTAGCTGGTAAAAGTACACTCCAGAAAGACAAAAAATCAATGCAAACTAAGACATAGTTATATTCTTTAGCCTTGCAAAGTTGCAGATGATTGATATGCCATTTTTCAAAGATAGTGGAGGGTGTGCTTAACGATTTAAGCGGTGCCTTGGAAATAACAGTACCTTTTCAGTTTGGCATTCCGAACAAGTTTTACACCACTCGAACACGTCAGAATAAAGATTAACCCAGTAATATTTCTGTCAAATTGTATTGTATGTCTTCTCCGGTCCTGTATGAGAACGCTTGTCATGGTAAATTTGCAACAATAACTCACGCAAATGTCGTGGAACAACAAGTTGTTGCGTTACATCTTCACTACTTTTACGTTTTCTCTGTCGTGGCAAGTCCAAGTGATATAAAATATTGTCAATTACGATGTATCGTTCTGCTTAAAAAATGATTTTTCTAGCAGTTGCATCGTCTCGTGGCAAAATGCCGTGACATAAACAATTAATTATCTGTCTGCAGTCTGGACAATCAGCTTGCAACTCAGTCAAGTTATATGACGCTAAGCTGTCATCCTCATCGTTCATGTCTGTAACGATATTATTGTCATCAGTATCGTCCAAACCTATGTTATCGAAGGAGATTTCCCACACTTCGTTCGACATAGGTTCTGTTACGTCACAATCATCGTCTTCGTCCTGAAATGTAGTGACACTGCTTATCATGTTGTCTAAAGCCTCTTCAACTTCTTCTGTGTCACTTGCAGGTAACTCTATGCGACTTAGCGGTCTGCTGTGACATTATTCTTCCCCTTGATATGCTCTACGCGATAAGTATAAGAACTCAAGATCAGGTTCCATCTGCTTAATCTGCCGGTAATATTTTTAACCGAATTTAAATACTTAAGTGCCGAATTATCCGTCTTTATTACAAATGGTTTTGGCGCTAAAAACTCGTGGAAATGCTGAACCCCAACCACAATTGCAAGCAATTCACGTTCACAGAAAGAGTAGTTTTTTTCAGCGACGTGTAAGCCTCGGCCTTCAAAACTTATGAAACGTTCTTTACCATCCTTAATTATTGACAGATTGAATGATATTGAGATATTACTGGCATCGCGTGTCAAAATAAATTCTTGGTCAAAATCTGGAAGCACAAAAATAGGTGGATTGCAAAGTGCGTTTTTCAACGTTTGAAAAGCTGTTTCTTCAGTTTCCGTTCACTGAAACTCTACGTTCTTCCGTAGAAGTCTATATAACGGGTGGCAAATTTCAGAATAGCCTTTAATGTACCTGCGAAGGTAATTTGTCATGCCCAAGAAAGAACGAACGTCTTTTTGCTTTTTAAGTGTTGGATACGCTCGTATCGCAGCTGTTTTTTCAGGATCTGACCTAACACCCTCAGAACTGAAAATTAAACTCAAATATTTAACTGTGTGTTGAAAAAATGACACTTTGATGGATGAAGTTTTAACTTCCCTTGTCGGAACCTTTCAAAAATGATGCGAAGATGTTCCAACTGATTTTCTGAATTCTCTGAACAAGTCAATAGGTCATCGAAATAGATAATTAAAAAATTACCAATTTTATTTCTGAATAATTTATTCAAAACGAGACTCATATAATATGGTGACTGTCGATGGCCCTGCGGCAATCGCAGATAACGATAAGCCCCTCTATGTGGGGTCACGAAGGTCGTTTAATAAGAACTTTTATCACTGACCTTGATTTGATGATACGCACTGCGAAGGTCAATTAAAGACAATTTTCCCGCCTTATTTCCAGTAATTACGTCAATAACATCCTCTAATAAAGGTAATTCGTGGTATAGCGGTTTGCTAACTTGATTCAGACGTCTCATATCTGAGCAAAATCTAGCAGTTTCGTTTCGTTTCTTTACAATCACTATGGGAGAAGCAAACTAACTCCCGTCACTTTCAGCTATCACACCACTCTCCAGGAGTTCATCGAGCTGTGCATCTACTACCTTCCTCATGTCATCTGAGAAGCGGTATGGTCGGCATCGGCTTGGCTTCGCGTTCTCTTCTAAAAGTAATTCACACTCCATCACATTACACTCTGTTATATCTTTAGCACTGTGAGCAAATATATCTTTAAATTCGTAAAGTAGATTTACAAATTGTGGAAATATCCCGGTTTAATTTCTTGACTGTCATTCAATAAGTTTTTGGATTTTAAGTAATTGATCTTGTCAGTTAGTGTGAACACGTCTTTATTTTCGCTACTAGTAAGCGTCGGCTCGACTGTGATGTGCGTGTTTTTATTCTGCTGCGGTGTACTATGCACCGTCTTAGCATGGACTGTCTGTTGGCAATTTTCTTGCTGCGAGTGTTTGCTTTGCAGCGGATGTTCCGAACTATCTGACCCTGAGCAGCTGTCTGTGCGCGCGTGATTGATTCCGCAGCCTTCGCTCAGCGGCGTTATAACAGCGACAAAAACACCACGAAATGTATTTTTCGGCTTCGTATCATAGTTAAATACGCGACAATTTAATTGTCTAGTCGGTGGCTTATTTACTAACATATGTTCTACCGAAACCCTGTTTAGTGTCAATTTTACATGTGGTTCTACAATGGCAGACATCTGGAAATTAGACAGAGCGTTTTTAACCATTTTCACTGGTATAAAAGCCTGTGATTTTGCAGGAATAGTGACAAATTCAGTCGCTCGCAAAATGACACTATTTTCGTGTAAAGTTTGCAAAGGTAAGAATATACGTCCGTCGTAAAAAAAACATAATTAGAACTCAAGTTAATATAACAACACGTCTTCTGCAAAAAATCCATGCCTAGCAAAACTTGGTGACCTAGATTTTCTACAATATGAAATTCATGCTGTACGTTAAAGTTGCCTAGAGTTATTGTTAATACTACTAAATCCAACACATTCAAATTTTCACCATCAGCTGCATACAAAGGTTGAATGCCACTATTTTGATTAGCGTAAACATTACATTTTTTTGCTAATCTTGGAGATATACAGCAAACGCTAGCACCAGTATCTAAAATCGCACGAGTTTTCCGATTATTAGCAAAAATAGAAATAAGATTTCTGCTTGAGAATTCACGATTTGTTTCTGTAGTTGGCTCTGAAATCCTAGCCGGTCGGAAGTTAGGATCTTCAAGCCCGCAACATCATGCGTTTTGAGGTGGATTTTCTCCTTTCTGAATTGGAGAAACTCCAGCCCATGACTTCCACTCAATAGCTCTTCTCGGCGGGGGAACCCAATTTGAGACACCCTTTATTCCACGTCTCGTACCTCTGCAACAACGTGCGATATATCCAAATTTCTGACAATTATAACACTGAACATTGAGGGCACGACAAAATTGTCGACCAAATTGGTGATTACCTTCACAATTGCCACATAACATGGCTGGCATGAGTCCAGTTGACGAACCGCGCTGACGTTGGTAGTTGATGAACTGTCCACGTGATGACGGTGATGACTGTCGATACGTCCGTTGTGAAACATCGTCAGCGAACGTCACCCGACGTCGTGTAGGCGACTGTCCACGTTGAGATGATAGACTGGGTGAGATGTTTCCCACAGGTTGCGGTTGTTTAGCGAGCTGATCAGTGACTTTCCTGATCTCCTGGTTATTAGCCTCGGCAACAATCCTCGATGCGGCCAGCTCACCAATCATCCGATCTACGTCAGTAGTCGTTGGTGTAGCGGCCTGATCAATGACGGCCTGTGGGGCTTTCGCGACCTTGGCTGCCTCAAGTACATCTTCCAGCGTAGTCGGTCGTGATTTGATGACGCTTTCTAAGATTTGTGGTCTGAGTCCCCGTTGTACAGCGTATTGTTCCTGTGCTCCAGCGACTCCGAGAGCGCGCGCCAGCTTCCTGACAGCGGCGACGTAATCGTTAACTCTCTCCGTTGGACTCTGAACACGACTCCATAAATCTGACGTCTTCTTCCACTTCATGATTCCCGCGTCCTTGAATCGAGTCTTGAATGCGGTCTTGAATAATCCCCAATCGCCCTTCGTCGTGTGGTCTAAATTGTCCCACCATTCGCTCGCCGTATCGCGTAGAAGAACCGCGACAAGGCGTAGGCGATCGTTATCGATCATGTCGCGAAAAGAAGCATACTTCTCAAATCGCGTCAACCAATCCTTCGTGTCTTCCGTGTCATGTCCTCGGAAAGATGGCGGGACAAACGTTGCATCGCCGACACCCGTGACGAATACCGCTGTCGTCGTCATTGATGCTCCAGCGGTTGTGACGATCGACCCACTAGACGTTGTCCCCTACGCGTTTGTTGTTCGTACCGTTACCTCGTCATCGCTCGGGTAGGTCGTTGACGTGGTTGTCTTCGGCCTCGCGCCACGATTTTCGTCCACGCCTCCCTCAGCCATATCGAACTTTGGCGGAGTATGTAGAAGTTCGGAAACAGTAGTAGGTGCTCTCGGCGGATGCAATATCGGTGTACGTTGCAGTCCTGAACTGACCGATAATGACGCAGTGGATCCGGTGAATTCTGGCGTTGTAATGAGGTCACTGGTTGACGATCTTGTCGACTCTGCCGGCGGTAATTCGTACAACATCCCGCGGCGCTTCGTTGGATCGTTATTCGGTCGTTGCATTCGACCAAACAACGATTGCCGTTAACAACAACAGCATTACTGTCCAAAACAGAAAAGCCAGCAGCAGTACGTTACAGGCAGCAGTTAAGTTACACAGTAATGCTTACAGTTGATGATTTCGCAACCTATGCCCATTCCGGCTCCGAACCTGCTCTATTAACAATGGAAGATGATTCGTACGGGCTGACGACGATCATGTTTGTGCGCGCATAACACCAACACTTGTAATGATTCAACGGCGGCAGATGAGAATAGGAAATTTTTGGCGGAACATTGTAGTCATTTTTCAGCACAGTTTAAGCATGTATGAAATCATTATAATGCCAGTCAGGATAATTTGCACGATCAAAGAAATTCCGAAGATGCTGCTGAACAACAGCCCCAGCAGTGTTAACAAATGAATTCGGTTGTGGACGAATAAAACGTTGCAGCCGAACCGAATGTCGCTCGATGAAATTAATATGATATTCAATCACATACCCTCTGGGAGGAATATGCAGATGATGTGGCAACAAAAACACGATGTCCTCCAGGTTCATGCGGTCGCATCCGCACACTGAATTGCATCTGTCCCAATGTGTCGTGGTTCCCCACGATGCACAGTCTTCCACATACCACTCGTGTGACTAGAGGCTCGCATATACAGCGTCCGGCCTGCAGTTGAAGTAGAAGTTCATTACAAAAGCAGTCGATGAAAGTCGATGAATAGCGGCTAACAGATGAACAGAAGAACGAGCTGGTAACGATTTTCGATCGAATTTCGTTTTCCACCACGATTTAAGAGTGTTGCTGGCTTATTTATAACACAGTTAATCCAGCGATTTCTTTTATTAATACTTTTAAATTTAATCGACTGCTCCGGATCTATCTATAAGCGAACACACACAGTATCAGCCCTGCTGTAACCTTCTAGAATCGAAAGTTATGCAACAGGGTCGATGACGTTAACATAGTTATACTTCACAAATCTCTGAGTGGTCAGACTTCTAAGCTACGGGTTAAGGAGGCGGATATCAACAAAACTCCTGTAGCCAAGCTAAAACTATCCATGTTACCGAATCTCCTAATTTGGCGATACGTCGATCTTTCGACGTTCCCTGGCCACAAAGCCTACTGCGTATCGTGAAGCCTACAAGCTAGTGTAGTTAGGAAAAATCCAGGAATAGGTTAGACACTGCGTAGTAGACGCAGCGTCCTCGAACTTAACATAGATGCGGCCGTCCGTGTTGTTGGTTTCCACTCTGAGCCTATGCCTAGTCAAAATGTACTCACGGTGAACCCGAGTATCAATCTAGCTGTCTTCCGTGTGCTCTGTCCGCTGCCGTCTGCCATCTGCCGTCTGTCGCCTGTCGTTCGATACAGTTCGAAGCTGACGTTGTGAATGCCACGATGTCGACACGAAAACTAAACTGATCGCTGCTGCCGACGGTTTTTTATCGACGTACTTGCTGCTCGCTTTGTCTGTCCTTTGTCGTCTGTGCTCTGCCGTCTGCCGTCTGTCGTCTGTCGTTCGATACAGCTCGAAGCTGACGTTGTGAATGCTACGATGTCGACGAGAGAACTAAACTGATGACTGCTGCCGACGGTCTTTAATCGACGTACCTGCTGCTCGACTCGTCTGTCCTTTGTCGTCTGTGCTCTGAGAAAACTAAACTGATGACTGCTGCTACCGCTGTTTTATAGACGTACCTGCTGTTCGCGTCTTCTGTCGTCTGTCGTCTGTGCTCGGTCCGCTGCCGTCTGCCATCTGCCGTCTGTCGTCTCTGGCGTTCGATACAGCTTGAAGCTTACGTTGTGAATGCTACGATGTCGACGCAAAAACTAAACTGATCGCTGCTGCCGATAGTCTTTTACTGACGTACCTGCTGCTCGCTTCGTCTGTTCTCTGTTCCACTTCCGGTTTCGGAGCCACGCCTTTTTGAAGAGAGAGACCCTAATTGCAAAAAATCGACCAAATTCGACGCTGAATTACAAAAAAAATCGGGCATGATGACCCCCAACTTTTCTTTTATCGATCGATAGAAAAGTCAATCCACTTTTGCTGTGCAAAGTTTAAGAAACTTGTACGGTCCAGTTTTTTCGCTAGGTGGCGCCAAATTCGCCGGGGGTGCCAATTTTGGCGCATTTGGCGCGAACTTTGTCGTTTATTGCGCAAAAGTGGTTTGACCTATTTTATCGTGCTTTAGGCGCTAAATGCGCACTTTGGGCCTCTATCGACGTGTTAAATTTGGTTTGGGTCGGTTGACCCCCACTTGAGATATTGGGGTTCAAACTTGCAAAAATCGCCATTTTACGTTTCTCGTGCATAGGTTCGTCGTCTATTGCGCCAAAATGGTCTGCTCGATCGCGTCTTGCTCTGGCGCGAAAATGTATCTCCGCGGGCTCTACCAACATGCCAAATTCGGTTGAGGGCCGTTGACCCCCACCCGAGATATCGGGGGTTTAAACTTGCAAAAATTGGCATTTTAATGCGACCAAGCATATCGTACTTCGTCGTTTATTGCGCCGAAGTGGTTTGCTCGATCTCGTCGTGCTTTGGCGCAAAAATGTAGCCCGTGGGGCTCTGCCAACGTGCCAAATTGAGTTCTGGGCCGTTGACTCCCACCCGAGATATGAGGGGTGCAAATTTGCGAAAATCGCCATATTACGGCGCCCGGGCATACATTAGTCGTCTGTTGCGCCAAAATGGTTTGCTAAATGCCCGAATATGATCCGGCGGCCTGACAGAGCGGCGGGGAACAACGTCGGCTCCACTATCCGCGACTCCGATTCACGCCAAGTGTGAGTGAAGTTTTTTACACAAGAGTCATTCGACTCCGGATGTAGTCTTTTTGATCGTTAATATTTATATGCGTACGGCCGTTCCTAGAACGAAAAAAGAGAAAAATCGTTCGAATTTGGGTGCAATTTTTCAACCCCCCGGGCAGCTAGGTCCGCCATATTTGGCAGACTACTAGCAATAAAAAGTGTTTACCGGGTGTCAAAAATTTTTCCATATTACTACTTTCGGTTTCTAATTATAATCTCCTTTTGAAAAATTTTTTTTTTGATTTTTCTCAAAAATTCTACACTTTTTCAAAAGTATTTTTATTCTATAGAACTGTTCAATATACACAACATGTCAAATTTTTTTTCATATTACTATTTTCGGTTTGGAGCCACGCCCCCTGGAATTGAGGTACCGTAATCGCAAAAAATCGACCAACTTCGACGCTAAATTACAAAAAATCGAACATGATGACCCCCGACTTTTATTTTATTGTTTGATAGAGGAGTCAACCCCCTTTTGCTCTGCAGAGTTCGGGAAACTTCTCCGGACCAGTTTTTTTCGCTAAGTGGCGTTAAATTCGCTGGGGGTGCCAATTTTGGCGCATTTGCCGTGCACTTCGACGTCTGTTGCACGAGAGTGGTTTACTCGATCCCATCGTGCTTTGGTGAGAAAGTGTAGTCCGTCAGGCTCTATCAAATTGCCAAATTTAGTTGGGGTAGATTAACCTCCACTTGAGATATGGGGGTTCAAACTTGCGAAAATCGCCATTTTACGTTTTTCGGGCATTGGTTCGTCGTCTAGTGCGCCAAACTCAGTTGCTCGATTCCGTCTTGCTTGGGCGCGAAAATGTAACCCAAAAGACTCTACCCACGTGTTAAATTTGGTTGGGGGCCGTTGACTCGCACCCGAGATAAAGGGGTTTAAACTCGCAAAAATTGCCATTTTACGCCGTTCAGACATACGTTCGTCGTCTATTGCGCCAAAATGGATTGCTAAATGCTCGAATATGACAGCGACTCCACTATTTGCGACTCCGTTTTACGCCAAGTCTAAGAGGAGTTCTTTACACAAGAGTCATCCGACTCCGGATGTAGTCTTTTTGTTCGTTAATATTAATATGAATACGGCCGTTCATAGGGCGACAAAAGGAAAAAATCGTTCGAATTTGGGTGCATTTTTCTCAACCGCCCGGGCAGCTAGGGCCGCCATATTTGGCACGCATGTAGTCCTAGAAGGGCACTACAACATATCTTTCGCTATGCAGTATTTCCTCTTTTATTTTGGGAATTATGGGGGTTTAAAAAATTTGTTTTTTCCAATTTTTTTTAAAAACGGTGCGTTTGTTGGAGGATGTCTTTATACCGCGTTTTAGTACTCTTCAAGCCCAACATCAGTATATTACACGATGTAAAAATTTTACTTTCGGTTTCGGAGCCACGCCCCCTTGAAGAGAAGCACCCTAATCGCAAAAAATCGACCAAGTTTGACAACGAAATAAAAAAGTTACGTGTCTAATAGTTTATTCAACTTTCGCGCACCTTTAGAGGAGACAATTCTCTACTCGGGGGTGAAATAAAAATTTGGGGTTCAAAAGTCACTTTCCGAGCTAGAGGGCGCGAAATTCGCCAGGGTGCCAATTTTAATGCATTTGTTGCGCACTTCGCCGCTTATTGCGCAAAACTGGTTTTACCTATCGCATCGTGGTTTGGGGCCAAAGTGCATTCCAAAAGTCTCTACCAAATTATTAAATTTAGTTAAGGACTGTTTATCTGGACTCGAGATATGGGGGTTCAAACTCGCGAAAATCGTCATTTTACGTCGTCCGGACACAAGTTCGTCCTCTATTGCGCCACACTGGCTTGCTCGATTCCGTCGCGCTTTAAACGAAAATGTAGCTTGGGAGGCTCTATCAAGTTGCCAAACTTGGTTAGGGACGGTTGAACCCTTCCCGAGATATAAAGATTCAAAATCGCAAAAATGGGCATTTTACGTCTCCCGGCAACACATAGTCGACGTATGCAAAAAATTGACAAGTCAGATTTGTCTAAAATTTTGTGCAGCACTAGGGCTACATTTCCAGTACAGAGAGGTAAAATAAAAACGGGAGATACAAGTTGTAGTTTCGAAGCTAGGGGGCGCCAAACATGCCTGGGGTGCGAATTTTGGCGCATTTGCCGTGCACTTTGTCGTCTATTGGGCAAAAGTGGTTTGACGTATCCCATCGTGCTTTGCAGACTTAATGTGTACTCAGGTACTCTACCGCTGTGCCAAATTTGGTCGGGGGCGTTTAACGCCTTCCCGAGATTCGGGTGTTTAAACTTGCGAAAGTCGTCATTTGACGTCGCCCAAGCATTGTATTGGTTATACTACGTTTGCATAAATCGGTTTGACAGGATTGTTTAATATTTTGCAAAACTTTAGGGGTATTTTTTTTTACCGAAATTTAAAATAAAAAATGGGAGTTTAGACCAAAGTTTTGGAGCTAGGGGCGCCAAACTCGCAGGGGTGGCAATTTTTTGGTGCATTTGCCGTGCACTTCGTCGTCTATACCGCGAAATTGGTCTAACCTATCCCGTCGTGCTTTGGCGCGAAAATGTATACCAGGGGGCTCTACCAAGTTGGCAAATTTGGTTGAAGTAGGTTGACCCACACCCGAGATATAGGGGTTTGAACTTGCGAAAATCGCCATTTTACGTCGCGAATTTTTTGCAGTGTTTGGCGTTCAATACTGGTCAACCCGGTAAAGCTGTGGCAATGTTTTCGTAGTTGTTTAAAAAACTCAATAGTTTTATTTAACTCTTAAAACATTGTGCTTTTAGTTTTGGAAACAAACATGTTATGGGGTCTCAAACATGGCACCCGGGAATAAATACGAAAAATTCTTCAAAGTTTGGCGTTCCATAGCGCAGAACACGGTAAAACTATGGCGAACTCTTTTGTACCATTTCAGAAAAATCAAAAGTGTTATCTAATCCCCAAAATATATCGTTTTTATCTTTAAAAACAAAAAAGTTATGAGGCTTCAAACATGGCACCCGGGAATAAGTACGAACATTTTTTCCATGTTTGGGGCTCCATAACAAAGAAGTCGGTTTAGCTGTGGTAAATTGTTTTATAGATTTTTAAAGAACGCGCAAGACTTATCTAATTCTCACAGCATTTTACTTCAATCTTAAGGAGCGAAAAAGTCATGAAATTTCAAACATGGCACCCGGGAATAAGTACGAAAATTTTTTTTAAAGTTTGGCGCTCTATAACAAAGAACTCGATAAAGCTATGGCAAACTATTTGTAGCACTTCAGAGAACCCAAAAGTTTTATCCAACAGCCAAAATATCGGGCTTTTATCTTAAAAAAACAAAAAAGTTATTGGGCTTTAAACATGGTTTCCGGAAATAAGTACGAAAACTTTTTCAAAGTTGGGCGTTGCATAGCGCAGAACTCTGAAAAGCTATGGCAAACTTTTTTTGTACGATTTTAGAGAAATTAAAAGTGTAATTTAATTTCCAAAATATGGGGTTTTTATTTTTGAAAACGAAACCCAAAACAGAACTCAAAAGTGTTATCCAACAGCCAACATATCGGGCTTCCATCTTTATAAACAAAAAAAATGTTGGGCCTTTAACTTGGCTTCCGGGAATAAGTACAAAACTTTTTCAAAGTTTGGCCTTGCATAGCGCAAAACTCTGTAAAGCTATGGCAAACTTTTTTGCAGCGTTTGAAAAAGCGTAAGAGTTTTATCTAAAGTCCAAAATATCGGGCTTCTATCTTTAAAAACAAAAAAGTTATGGGGCCTCAAACATGGCTCTCCGGAATAAGTACAAAAATTTTTTCAAAGTTTAGCGTTTTATGGCGCATAACCCCGTAAAGCTATGGTGAATTCTTGGTTTCAGAGGCACTAAAAGTCTTATCTGATTTCCAAAATATCGGGCTTTTGCCTTTGAAAACAAAAAAGTTATGGGGCCTCAAACATGGTACCCAAGACTATATTTAGAGTCTGGAAGATAATCCGGCGGCTTGTCAAAGGGGCGCGGAACAACGTCGGCTCCACTATCTGCGACTTCGAATCACGCCAAGTGTGAGAAAAGTGCTTTACACCAGAGTTACTCGACTCCGTTTGTAGTCTTTTTGTCTGTTAATATTAATATGGGTACGGCTTTTCCTAGGGCGAAAATAAGAAAAATTGTTCGAATTTGGGTGCAATTTTTTTGGTTCCCCGGGCAGGTAGGGCCGCCATATTCGGCATTCTGGTAGTGCTAGAAAGTGTCAACCGGGTGTCAAAAAATTTTTCATATTACTATTTCCAATTTTCAATTATGATCCGCTTTTAAAAAAGTTTTTTGATTTTTCTCAAAAATTTTACACTTTTTCGAGAACATCTTCATACCTTTTCGTAGAACTGTTTAATGTACCCAAAGTATCAAAAAATTTTCCATATTACTACTTCCAGTTTGGAGCCACGACCTCTAGAAGAGAGGTACCCTAATCGCAAAAAATCGACCAAATTCGACGCTAAATTACAAAAAATCGAGCATGATGACCAACGACTTTCATTTAACTGTTCAATAGAGGAGTCAACCCGCTTTTGCTGTGCAAAGTTTGGGAAATTTCTCTGGACCAGTTTTTTCGCTAGGTGGCGCTAAACTCGCCAAAAATGCAAATTTTGGCGCATTTGCCGTGCACTTCGACGTCTGTTGCACGAAAGTGGTTTACTCGATCCGATCCCATCGTGCTTCGGTGTGAAAATGAAGTTTATCAAGCTCTACCAAAGGCCCAAATTTGGCGGTGGTCGGTTGACTCACGGCCGAGATATGGGAGTTCAAAGTTTCGAAAATCGCCATTTTACGTTTCTCAGGCATAGGTTCGTCGTTTAGTGCGCCAAACCAAGTTGCTCGATCCCGTCTTGCTTAGGCGCGAAAATGTAGCCCAGGAAGCTTTAACCACGTGCCAAATTTGGTTGGGGGCCGTTGACCCCACTCGAAATATGAGGGTTTAAACTCGCAAAAATCGCCATTTTACGCCGTTCGGACATACGTTCGTCGTCTATTGCGCCAAAATGGGTCGCTAAATGCCCGAATATAACAGCGGCTCCACTAGCCGCGACTCTGAATTACGCCAAGTGTGAGAGGTGTTCTTTACGCAAGAGTCATTCGACTCCGGATGTATTCTTTTTACACTTTACTATTAATATGCGTACGGCCATTCCTAGGGTGACAAATGTGAAAAATCGTTCGAATTTGGGTGCAATTTTCTCGGCCGCCCGGGCAGCTAAGGCCGCCATATTTGGTGGGTGGGTAGTCCTAAAAGGGCACTACAACATATCTTTCGCTATGTAGTTATTTCCACTTCCGGTTTGGGAATTATGGGAATTTAAAAAAAAATTTTTCCCGATTTTTCTCCAAAACGGTGCGTCTGTTGGAGGATGTCTCTATTTCGCGTCCTAGTACTGTTCAAGTCCAACATCATTATACCCCACGATGTAAGAATTTCACTTCTGGTTTCCACGCCCCCTTGAAGAGAGGCACCTTAATCGCAAAAAATCGACCAAGTTTGACGACGAATTAAAAAAGTTACGTGTCTAGCAGTCCATTCACATTCTGCACAGTTTTACAGGAGACAATTCTCTACTCAGAGGTAAAATAAAAATGGGAAGTTTGTTTGTAACTTTTGGAGCTAGAGAGCGCCAAAGTCGCCGGGGGTGCCAATTTTGGTGCATTTGTTTCGCACTTCGCCGCTTATTGCGCAAAACTGGTTTTACCTATTCTATCATGCTTTGGGGCCAAAGTGCGCTTTAACCCTCAAACACCGCTGAAAAAAAATCACGTTCGCTACAAAACGGGTCGATTCGACCCATTGCTATATTCCCACAACTTCATCACCAATTGAGTCACAAATTAAGCTCAGTTTGAGTTATAGTGTGATGTCCAATACATAGCATTGAAATACGAGTTGTTGTAGTTATTATAGTGGGTGCTTGGTG
>Ga0056128_1007774_pt1 | contig 13527 bp, 11 predicted proteins | sample WorMetLIZISLAND2_FD_71113 | JGI IMG/M metagenome (GOLD analysis project Ga0056128, IMG submission 71113) | Marine gutless worms symbiont microbial communities from Max Planck institute for Marine Microbiology, Germany - Olavius geniculatus... ... | reverse complement strand
AACATTTTGAATAAGTATTTCTTCAGCTACAACTGGTAAAAATTTCATGTAAATTGGTCACCACTTGACTGACCTATCAAAGAAAGAAAAAGGGTGCCCGTTTTTTTGAAACACAGTGTACATACTAGTTCTTGAAGAACTTGTAGTAGAAGCGGCGGCGGTAATAATTGTATTCAGCAGGAAGTTGCAGACTTTTGACAATCAGCTGTGAATTTTTAACAGATGAGATTACGGATGGCTTATAATTTTGATTTTGCCCTCAAATTTCATAAATATACTGGCTATTTAGGCCCAAATGGACACATTCGTTAATAAAAAGAGGATTTTCTGACAGTCCATAATTTTGGGGGCAATGGCCCACCTCCCCCATTTTGCGATGCCACTGGATGTATTAGTTGTAGTCATAGTGGGAGTAGTTGTTGTAGCAAACATCTTTTGCATTTGCTGTACGGTTGTGTGAATTGCAGGTGTGTACAGCAACATGACACGAGCCACAGACTGAGTAGTTGTAGTCGAATGTCATATTAGTAGTAACAGTTGTTGTTGTAGTTGCTACACTGATGTTTGCTGTGTATGATGTATGTTATGTGTGTACAGCAATATCGAGAAAGTCACCGAATGAGTGCTGTGTTCAACCATCTCTCAGCAATCTCGGAGTCCATCCCTGCACTTGGCTGGGTCGCTGTGGTAATACTGTCTTTCTTTACTCGAGTTCTAAGCTCTGACTCCACTTCACTACAACTAGTTACATATTTGCTGAACAACAGATCTGCAATGAATTAGAAGTCTACTTCAAGTCCTACTTTGTAGTCGTTGCATTTATTAGATTCTTCATGCTAATAGTAGTTAGTAGTAGTAGTATTGACAATCGATAATATGTCCTGTGCTCACCAATTTTGTTGGAGTTGTTTTCTTCAGAATTGGTGATTTTTTCAGTAAAACCCAGTAATTTTGTTTCGAAAACCCCTGGATTTTTTGGGGGGAGAAGGTGTGGGGGTTCTGGAAAATCCTGGTATATAGTGTTGTCAAATCTGTACGAGCCTTGATTTTAGTAGTTGTTGCAGTAGTTGTAATCGCTGCATTGTCTATTTTGTCATTGGCTTTCCGTCCACATGCTTGTTAAATTTTTTGTGCTAATAGTAGCACATGTAGTAGTATTTTAGTAGTGGTAGTTGCTGCTCTGTGTTGTAGTCACCGGCACCTGGTCCTTACGTCCGTGAGATGCTTGATGCAGGAATGTTCTACTCAAACCGTGTCTTGAAAGATTTCAAGGAAAAGTAAGTCACATCTTGCTTATATCTCTTGTGAAAACAAAGAGCCCAGCTGTCGCTACTATAGCTGACTGTACTGGTCATCAGTAACCTTGAAGGTCATCCAAGGTCGATGATATTTATTTTGTCTGAAAGGGCGATGCCAGTTCTTTTAGTGATTAATAGTAACTTAGATCCTATCTTGCACCATTTAGCTACAATAGCACATACTGACTTACAAGGTCATTATTGCCAAACACAATAATAGAGAGATATGAACATGTTAGGTTTTCTCTTTAGTTTCACTACAGATGGAGCTTTCAGCTTCGAATCATTCGTGCTGTCCTTACGTACTGATAAGCCACCATCGTTACGACAATTAGACCTACTAATCCAGTATTTGTCAAAGGACTGAGTTATTTATTTAACAAAACAGCGAAACTGTTACAAATTATCACTCAGAAATATGGAATCAAAACATTGTCACTCATCATCATCATCATTTCTGGCAAGCACCACTAAGAGTGCGCAGTGCCAAACGTAGACATCAATCTCCAGAGTGGACGGTTCTGAGCCAAGTCAACTGCGTCATCCATATTGAGGTCACTGGATTTCAGATCCTGCTGAATGGTTTTCATCCATGTAATACGAGGAAGTCCCAGTGGTCTCGTCCAGTTTCCTGCGAGGGAAGCTGTTGAGATCTGTTTTGCATCTGTTTCATCAGGCATTCATGCAATGTGTCCGAACAGCGACAGGCACCTTGATTGGACTATGGCTGAGAGATGGGATGGTAAAAATAGATGTGCACCTGAAACTAAAAGTAAGTAATGGCATCCTCCTCATCATCGTCAAGGAATAGCCGGAAACAAGCCAAAAGCCTCTATTTTCATCCAAGGTAGGTGTGCGTTCAAGGTCAATGATTTTTACATCATTTGAAAGCCAATATGCAACTTTGTATTAACGCATAACGATTTTCAAGGTCATCCAAGTTCAATGATTTTCGTGTAATCTGAAAGGGCATATGGCATTTCCTATTAGTCATTAATGGTAACCTTGGCCCTGTTTCTCACTGTTTCCAAGATATGGCCAGTTTTCCATTGAATTTCTCACCCCCCCCTCTTCTATTCAACTCTTAATTTGAAATGTTTCCTTTGCACTAGATGCTGAAATTTTGCATGCCTAAGTTTATGCCACAGGGAGCTTATCAACACAAATTGTGATGAAAACTGTTGTGTATTGTAGTTGCGCTGGAGTAGCAGGGTTAAGCTAAAAGTCGGGTAGTCCCGGCAATGTACTTGCTATAGTGCTACTAGTGTAAGTTAGAATCGTTACCGACCAGAAGAGCTTCACAGTTTCAGAAGTGGCAGCTGTTTGGTGGCATGTGCTAATGGTACCACGGCACACTATGCAGCCATCTGTTGGCCACACAATTGTACACTTAGACGCACAGTCTGCAGCCCAAATTCAGCAATCTAGGCTTACACCCCATAGTGTGTAAGCTGCTACTCATGTCCCATCCCACTTAGGGTAGGAGGCTGAGTTGGTCTGATGTTGATGTTGTAGAGATGCAACTCACGGCGAGTGGGTGAAAGCTTGGAGCAGCACACTGATTCAACTGCAGGCGTACATCAAGCAGTTTCACACGACTGGAGTCGAATGGAACAAACAGGTCTGTACATCTGCAGCTGTCACTCAGACAGTTGATGATGATGATGATGAAGGACGAATCAACTTTAGCATGGCGTTATGTCCTAAGACTACAAGGACACGTAACAATAAGCCTAAACAGTGAAGTCACATAATAGTAGTCAGTGCAATGAGACGTTCTTAGTCATCTCTGTAAAACCAGGCAAAAAGTTCGGTTTTCAGTCTGCTGCAAAAAAACGTGCAACGACGGAGACGACCGGACCGACTCCGGTAGACTGTTCCAGACCGATGCAGCAGTCGCTGGAAAGGTGCGGTCGCCAATGGTAGAACGCACTGTGCGCTGACAATTGACAGTTGACATGTCTGTGTGTGCATGCAGGCCAGCATCTAAATAACCTGGACCCCGATTCACAAACATTGTTGTAAGACATGTCATAAAATTATCATAACTCAACATTTAAGATGTCGTTGTAAATGAATTCACAGAATTTATCTGTAGTGATCGTAACTTTTCACGAAGGCGTCTTGTTGTCATGGTAACTATGGTCATCTGCGAGCCACTGACCAATCAGTAGGTAAAAGCGGTCATTTAGAATTAAATTTATAACGAGTATAATTGAATCAGAGGTCTTATAAATCGATACAAAAAAGTTTTTCGTGTTCGGTAGAATTAGAATTGGAAATTTTGATTGCATAAGACACCTAAGAAGTGGTCGTAAGATTTTTGTCGTAAAATTGTCCTTTGATGTTTTGGGAAATAGGCCCCTGTGTATTTGCTCAGTCATGGCTTTTGTAATGATTAGCTTCGACATTGATGCGGAGTCCAGTCACATTGAACAGACTTTGATGATTAACTATGAGGGTGTCGACATGGCACAGCTTTCCATGCGTCTGATACACCCTGTGTTTGAGCATTGCAAGTGAAATGCTTCAGTTTTATTTTTTGATGGGTAGTGGCTATTAAAACCATGTCTGTATATCTTTGTCTGTCTGCCTGTGTAAGGTTATGTTTGTGTGATGCCTCGTGCTGTCAATCATAAGCAGGTGCCCCTGTGGCTCTGCCTCCACTACCCTCGGGGGCCCATTTCCAGCCTCTCCTGCCTGCATGTATCTGTATCTGTGTCTGTGTCTGTGTCTCTATGTGTCTGTCTACTAGGGATGTGTGTGTGATGCTTCCTGTTGTCCTCCATCATCAGCAGCAGGTGCCCCTGCACCCCCACCCCCAGGACCTCCTCCGCCACCAGTGCTAGAAGCTGTTCCTGCCGCCAGCGGAGGGACCGACGATGCTCGTGCTGCTCTGTTCAAGGACCTCAGCAAGGGAGACGACGTCACCAAAGGTACCGGGGTATTGTTAGTAATGTGGATGATATACTAGAAACAGGAAAGATCTAAAATGCAATCGAAACAGTAAGAAATAAAAGTGCAGTATGAAGAAGATTTTGTCACTTGATTGGAGACTGGCACCATCTCAGGCTGGGTCTTTTAAGATGATCTCAATATATCCAGCAGGCTGTTTGTATCCCAGCTGAAGTGCTGACCTTTCATGGTGGCTTATGGAAAATCTGTCGTTATTGTCGAACTCAGTCTGTTGCTAAGGAATGTCTCGGCAGTTTTTCACTATAGAGCATACTTTGGTCTCAGATGAAGACTTATGAATAAGTAAGATAAATTGTAGTTTTTATACATCATCAATGCCAGAAAGCTGCTAACACGTTGTTTATGTCAGTACTCTGAAAAGAAAAATGTTTCGAGTAATTATCTGAGGCTGAGATAATGTAAACAGTATGATGCAAACATCTCGACAGCGAGTTGCATGTTGTCGGATTGGCAAAAGAGAGAGTCCGATGTCCTTGAGCACTTTCTGTTGAATCAAGGTGAAGGCGAGATGCCTGAGATTCAGATGAAGCTGCCGGACGTGCAGTTTGTTTTCGACTGATGCTTCAACTGCGCAAGTCAGCACGTGTTATTTTTTATCAGCGACGTCGTCGGTGGGCTGAAAAATTAGGTGGATCAGGAGGTTGCATATTTTTGACAAACATCTGTATATTTTCAACAAGGAGATTACGATTAGGCCTGCTGAAAAATTGCTCCAGAAGTTTATTGCAATTAGTTTTTTCAGCTTCAAATTTTGCATCTTTGGTCACAAAGTTTCAGAAAATAAGAAGATTTTCCAACATTTTGAAATTTTTTTGGGGCCACTTGCGGTCATGATACCGCTGCGAGTGATGTTGGATTGTGGGTAGGTTTGCGTAAAGTGACGGACGACATGAAAACTCACAAGAACCCAGCTCTGCGTGAGATGTCGCCAGCCAAGCCGGCAACATCGGTGAAACCGTCAATTGCTGCTAAACCGCAGCCATCGCAGAAAGCAGCAGCAGCAGCTCATCCACCCAAGTGTGCCTTAGAGAGCAAGAAATGGGTCGTTGTAAGTGAATAATTTATTCCCATTTATTCACAGCATTCTATTTACTTGTTTACTGTGTCATGTTTTATAGGCTTAGTGTTGTTAATTGATAAGCATGGCCGTTCATGACTCTGTAAGAAGCAATATGCAAAATTTTGTGCTTGGTTGGTTCAACTTGGTTGGTTTATTGATTCTTTCACCCAAGTGTGCTGTAGGGAGCAAGAAATTGGTCATTTTAACTGAATTTGGTCCCCTTTTAAGCATTCACTTAAATATTTTTACAGGGCATTAGCACAGCTTTTTTTGCAGATGCCTTGCCTTAGCTATAGCACAGGTGTTGGTGTGAATATCATTTTGTTGTATTTTAATTCAGAACTATTCGAGGTAGGGTCACAAAATCTTCGCCATCAGCTCCTTGCAGGACTTTAATTACCATTTGTTCTGTTAGCGCACTGAGCATGTTTAAGATTATATACGCTGAATGTGCTGCATGAGTTACTTACGTACTTGCTATTAACCCTACTAAGTCTGTTTCAGAGAGCAACTAGAAAGCAATCATAGCTCGCAGGTACCTCCACCAAGGCAATGCTATTCACCAGGTGGCGTCACCATCTTCACTTTGCCAGCGGTTTTGCTTATGCCCCCTTTAACACAATGGTAACAAAAATTTCAAAGTGATCCAGAATCCAGGATTCCTGCCAGATTGCTCCCAAAATTGAATCACCTGTAGTTTATGCCATGCCCGACATATTCTCAAAATTTCAGAAAGATCTGTCCATAACTTTTCGAGTTATCTTGCTAACACACAGACAAACAAACAGACAGACAGACAAAGTCTGGCAAAAACATAACCTCCTTGGCGGAGGTAATAAATGGGTTGTTATGAGGGAAGTTACTGGGAAGGAGAGGGGGTTGATGCAACTTGGGGTTAAAGTTGCTTTCTGGTGCTTGGGGGAAGGGGACGATGCCTCTAGTAGTTGACAGCCGTCTGCTTTGTAAGTTGCGTCACTGCCCCCATGAGGTATAAGGCATTGAGCGCTGTTTGGCATGTGTTATAGGAATACCAGAAGGATAACAGGAACCTGGTGATCAGTGAAACGGAGATGAAGCAGACGGTGTACATCTACAAGTGTGAAAACACGACCGTTCAGATCAAGGGCAAAGTCAATGCAATCACTCTTGGTCAGGCTTTCTATCACGATCTCTGTTTAGTATATAGGACATAGGTGTATGAGAAACCTCTATCAGGGCTATGGAGCATCACCTGCCATATCGGATTACACATATCTGCCATTTGACACAGCTGAACATGCCCCATTTTAACCCCAGCCAACCAGGTCAGTACTTGATTTATTTACCCCAGAGGGATAGAAGGCTGAGTTGATCTTGTTGGTTGGCTACATACTGAGATGGTTTACCTGTCTGCAGTAGTTAACCACTGTCCAGGTAGTTAGCTCTTCATAGCGACCCAGCTCGGAGTCAAACTCGTGATCTCATGATTGTAAGTCCAGCATCCTAACCATGTTGTTAGGTTGTTGCCTGGACCTGCATTTCATTGTGGATGCTGTAGGTACTAAACAGTGACATGGCGATAAACTAACCCATCCCCATCCCCATGAAATTGTCCACATGCCCATCATTATTTTGATGAAAATGATTGCCGCTAATTATCCGCGCATTTCACTACTCTTGGTTACTAATGTACCGTAATTAATAACGTTTATAAAATCCACAGTGGACAAGTCAAGCACAGAGTTAATATTAATCATCACGGAAATATGAATAGTGTTCAGTTCACTTCACTAAATTCACTTAGGTCCTACTCTAGTTGCAGAAATTCTAGGCCTATGTACGTAAGTGACACAAATATAGTTGTAGTTAGGGACGTTAACGAGACTCGACTTGCTCGAAACTCCAAAAAAATCTCGAGTTTGAGAATTATATTCCTCACCCGTAGAAAATTCCGAGAATCTGAATAGAGTGCATTAAAGAACACTTTGTTCAGCAGTGAGTTTACGACAGTCTGCAGTCAATTGACAGTTTAACGCTAATTGAGTTGGGCAAGAGGAAGAGGGCTGCCCTCCACTGCCAGGCAGACACCTGTGATGTTTTGCCTGGTGCATTCACACCACAGTAGCGGCGGCGCTGGGCGTCATCTTTGCATTACACTGAGTACTTGTCGAGTCCCGGGGAAAAAATTCTTATCGAGAAATAAAATTCTCGAAAAACATCCCTAGTTGTAGTTGTCCCCATTACCGCAGGTATACAGCAAATTCTATCCCCTTTCCTGCGATATTACCGTGGCTTTTATTCCCATTCCTGCGGGAATACCGTTGTTATTGTTCCCATTACTACGGTAATTACCACGTTATTACCGTCGTCCCTATCCCCATGATGTCACTCTTTAGTAGGTAGTACAGCACTGCAGATTGTCTGTCTGTCTGTTTCTTTGTCCATTGCAAAAACTTGCAGTCTACACGGTGTTTCATAAAAAATGTGCTCTTTATGTTTCTTTTATAACTCAGTCGAATGGTGATCAATTTACAAGAACTTTTTACCGGATGTAGCTGAAGAAATGCTAATTCAAAATAGTTCAACAATATGTGTCTGTTAGTTAAATATTTTTTGCTAGTCACGATGTAACACTGACGTCATAATGTGTCGTGAGTACAAGCTTGCCTGTCTCAACTGGTGCTCACAGCTGCTACCCTGCTTCGATGGTGAACTTAATCTGGTTCACTGATGAAAAATGTTCATCATATCAGCACTGTGCAACATGGTTGCGTGAAATCAGGCATTTCATGATCCCAAAACTCGATCATCTCGCAAGCGATGTGTGCTGGTGCACTGTCTTGCTGGAAGGTGTAAAAGTCAAGCTATCCCCACAAGTGTGTGAAACTGATCGTTCTGGGCATCTTTTGTGGCTGCAATGCTAAAACTTTCGCAGTTTGTCATCAGTGAACCAGATAAAGTTCACCATCGATGCGGGGCAGCTATTCAGCAAGTCTTATCAGCATCGGTTGCGACAAGCATGTTTGTACTCATGGCACATTTTGACGTCAGCATTACATCATGACTAACAAGAAACATTTAACTATTGGCCACATTTTGTTAAAATATTTTGAATTAATTTTTTTTCAGCTACATCTGGTAAAAATCTCATGCAAATTGGTCATCATTTGAGTGAATTATGAAAGAAAGAAAAGGGTGCTTTTTTGATGAAACACCGTGTATATCTGCAAGGTGAGTGCTTTGGTGTCTATCTATCTGCCTGTCTGTCTGTTTGTGTGGTGTGCATATGTCTGTTTGCCCCCCCTGTTCTCCAATAGACAGCATTATCACATTGATGTCTGTCTGGAGGATTACAGGGAAGATTATTAGAACTACCATTATGTTAATTAAATATGCGTGCGTATAATGGAGTTCTTACAATTTTAGGTTTAGCTTGTTTTTTTTCTATTTTGTGTATTTTGTTTCTGTAAAGATTAAACTTACTGTTCCATTATTATGTGTTTGTGTGCATTTTGCCTGAAGAGGCCGTCCCCAAAATGACCTATACTGTGTCGGGTTAAACGTTAAATTCTCGGTGTCACTCTAGACTGTCACCTGTCTTTGGATAAACACATTAGCTCCATCTGCAAATCCGCTTATTATCACATCCGGTCACTCCGCCATATTCGTTTGGCCATCACTGACGATATGGCCAAATCAGTCGCTTCTTCTCTGGTCTGCTCTCGCTTAGACTATGCTAATTCTCTTCTTTTCGGCACCACTCAGAAAAATATCAACCGTCTTCAGCGCGTCCAAAATGCACTTGCCAGAGTTGCTGCCAGTCACGCTCTCCCTCGTGGTACTCGCTCATCTGATATTCGCCAGGATCTGCATTGGCTCCCAATTGATCAACGCATTGAATTCAAACTTGCCACGTTGACGTACAACATTCTCAGCTCCTCTCAACCTGCTGATCTACGTTCTCTGCTCAATTATCACACTCCCACACGTTCTGTGCGTTCTGCCGACACCAATCTTTTGTCGGTTCCACGTGTCCGCACAACCTTTGCCTCCCACGGTTTTAGCATTGCAGCCCCCACAGTTTGGAACTCACTACCCTCTAGCATCCGTAGTTCTACCTAGGAGCTGCAGACACTTTCCATCGCCTCCTTAAAACTCACTGCTTCCAGCAGGCCTGCTGCTCCTCCTAGCGGCTCAGCCAAGTGCCTCAGATTCGGCCACTGGCTGACATTGTGCACTTTAAATATTCACATACTTACTTACTTACTTACTTTCAACCCTACTCACTCACTCACTCGCTCATATGTCTATTTGCCTTTCTGTTCAAGTTTGTCTCTCTGACTAGAGTATGTCTGTCTGTCTGTCTGTCTGTTTATGTATCTGCATGTGATGTGTATATTGTGTCCATCTGTCGATGTATAGACAGTTGTAAGAAGAGTGCAGTGGTTTTTGACGAGGCAATTTCATCATTTGACGTCATCAATTGTCAGAGTGTTCAGGCCCAGGTCTGACCGCATCCCACTCTCCTCTAGCTAAATCTGGGTTTTTTTCTTTCTACCTGAATCTGAAAATTTTTGCGACTGTGCAATGTTGTGTTGCACGATGTGTGAATCTTGGGTTTTTCAGTGCTAGTGGGCTAACGCCTTCACTTGCGAATGTAACAGTTGTGTATAAAGGCTACAGTTGCTTTTTGGTCGCCATAGATGATTCAGCTGACGTTTAGCGTCCATCTGAAGCCGTGTTCACAGCACAAGAATAGACAAACTGCTGCTATCGTTGATTTTCTGCTGTTGCATCCGTTGCATTTGTTTCGTTCTTTTCTCATGTAATTTGCATCCGTTGCAACAACAAGGGCACTCAGTGCATTCTGTGCATTCCGTTTGATTGTAACTGGGCTTAAGTTGTGCGCCTTTGCTGCCTGCATCAGGTGATGGTGAAAGTGCCGACCGTCTCTATTGACAAGACCGATGGCTGCATGGTCTACTTGAGCAAAGAGTCGCTGTCCACTCAACTTGTCACTGCCAAGTCGTCCGAGATGAACATCCTCATTCCTGACGACAGCGGAGAATTTGTGAGACGCTTTCCCATTTCTTTACCATGCGCTGGCACATACGTGAGACAAGTGGAACGTACATGATAATAATATCTGGTGGCGTAGGGTGTTGTAATTCCGATCAAGAGGTGATGGGTATGATGCTTGGTGGCGTCACAGTCATCTGGTTACTACTTTAATGTGTGACTCTCTGCGGGCAGGTAAACTATCTCAGTATATAATCAACACCAAGGTCAACTCAGCCTTCCATCCCTCCAGGGTAAGTAAATCGAGTGCCGGCCTATCTGGCTGGGGTTAAGGTGGGTCGCATTCACCTATGTTGGGTGGCAAGTAACACTGTGTGATCCCATATGGCAGGTGATGCTCCATAGCTTTGTGATTTGTTTTCTATACAGCTGCACACAACCTTATCCTTTACATAAATTGCGCAGTTGGAGATTTATTGTCGCTGAGAAGCAGTTGGTGCAGCGAAGAATGGCTGTCGTGTTGAACACTTGAAAAATATTACGTCATGGTCACTCTTCACTTAGTAAGTAAGTAAGTAAGTCAGTAGGTGCATATTTAAAGTGCACAATGTCAGCCAGTGGCCGAATCTGAGGCACTTGGCTGAGATGCTAGAGGGAGCAGTAGGCCATACTAGCCTGTGATTATCCATACTGGATTCCCAGCCGTACATTCTCTGGGCAAAACCTTGGTGTCTAAGTAGGTCGTCTGCAATGACGTCACAGCCTAGCAGGCAGCAGCCTAGCACTAGGCTAGCAGGCTAGCACTGGCCGCCTGAGCAGATGACGAGGCAAGATGGCGGTCGTTTTAGTTAGTGTTACGTCGTTATTACAATCGTTCCTTTTGACAATAGTAGACGTCGTAAGCATCTGTAGATGAATCAGCAGCTGGGGTGGATTCGGCGAACAGGTAGAAATGTTGTTTTTGTTTGAAATGTTGCGATCGGTTGTATAAGTTTACTGGCCATAGTGGATCTAGGCTGTGTGTCTGTCACAGCTTAGAACTAGGCTACCCTTCACTGTGATCTGTTTAAAGCATGTATATTCAATTTTATATGCCACCGTGCACTTTTTGTATGACATCTACGTTGTACATGATTTGTGTATGAAGATAAAAGGTTTGTTACTTGCTATTGCACTCCTTACTTGAGTCAGGCAGACTTGTGACGAGAAGCGCTTTACAAGTTCAATCTCTCAAGTGGCAGTTGATTGCAGGGATGAGCTAATGATACTTTAACACACTATGCAGCCATCCAACGTAGGTTTCAAGAAAAGTACTTCACGGTAGACTGATAAATGTACGTGATCGTATGCATTTCAGAAAGAGTTTGCAGTGCCGGAGCAATTCCGATCATACTGGGATGGCAAGAAACTCAAGACAGACATCTCGGACATGAACCTCAGCGGATAAACCCAATCTCCATCTGGTTCCATTTGCTGCGGATTTGTCATAAAACAAATTGCACTTGAAGTCCAAATCCATGACACCACAACAAACAGACAGTCTTTAACAAATACATGTGACCCTAACTTGTACACTGTGAGTCAACGTGGCACTAAACTTTGTGTCCATGTTTTTTTCATATATCAACTGATTTTCAACATTTTTTCACTGATGGACTTTGCAGACCGTTTAGAACAGAAATGTCATTACAGTTCTTTCCGAGCCTGAAATGTATTGGTACACTACCTTGTGAAATGTATCCTTTGTAATTTTTGCAAATTGGACACATGTTCAGTGCCACATTTTTGTCCCGTGTTTTGTGCCTGGCCTAAAAGTGCATCCAAATGAAAGTCTGTGTTGTTCTTGAGTCGTCTGTGCAACTTGTCGTCCAACAAGTCTGCAGCAAATCAAACTACGGAGCACGGTCATTAACAATCATACGCCGTCGTATCTTGAAGCATCTCTTGTCGCTGCACGTTCACTTCAGCAGGCTACTAATTATGCTAACCAACTAACATCTGTGTGCTTTTAGTTAAGGTTTTACTTAAACTGCAGGGTGACCGGCCGGCTGTCTGGAAAAAATCTTGGAAATGTCCATCAGTTTTACAGCTGGCAGCAGAGATTACAGTTTTTCACGTGTTTTTATTATGTTAATTGAAGACATTTGGCACTCTTTAAAGTACTAAAACATCTGCCACTCTTTATCAAGTGTTTAGTAATCATTTGCTATGGTTCACCTGATCAGTGGTGGGAGAATTTATTTCTCTGTTGCAGTGAAATTTTTCTGATCGTTGAAGCATTCGGTCATTTTAAGAAGATTCGTATTTCGTCTGAAAGCTTTGCTAAGTCTGGTTTGAACTGGAAAATTGGAGTAATCAGCAGCCATTGCCGAATTCAGCAAAATTTCTCAGAAACGTAGAAGTAACGTAATATTTGTCAGATTCCGCAGCTTGGTTTGGAAATATATGGTCGATGGAAAACTTTGATCGTTAGCTTTCAGGGAAAAGTCAGGATTGTCCAACAGTCGGGAAATGTCCGGATGCTAAAACTGTTTGTTGTTAGCTTTATGTCTGTGGCAACTGCAATACCAGCGTTTAGTGTCATAATTTTGCATGATACACCGGTTGTGTAGCATGGGCATTATGAAGCATACGAACTGGCAGACTTTCAGTTTACTTCCTTAATTTGAGTAGTAAGCAAGCTCACTTCAATTCAGTTTATTTCAGTCGCTTTCTAAAAGGCCTTATTTTGCTGCATTTTCCGTCTACAATGATAGTACGCGTAGGTTGACTAAAAACCAATATGGGAAACAGTACTGTGATGTGTCGTAGAAATATCTGTGAATTTCGCAGCAGCAACGGACAGAGGCCAGTTGGTCACCCAGTCATTGTCATTGATTTTGTTCTCTCACTGCATGCTTTAGTTCGGCGTAAACAAAAACCATCCTTTTATAGGGTTGTCGAAAACATTGTTGCAATTTTTTCGTTTTCTTTCAAATCTTTACTGCTTTGGTGCAGTATGGCCTATTTTCTTCAGTTCTGATGGACACTGTTTAGTGTCTGACTTTTGTTTTTTTCAGCTCTAGTATAATTACACAAAATAATGAAATAAAAACTAGAAATTTGGGGCAAAGCCCAACGTGAGTCCGCCCGGCGCCCTAAGTCCGATTGGGGGAAATTAGAGGGGGGGGTAAAATTTTCCCGGCATCAAAGTCA
>Ga0056128_1007772_pt1 | contig 13533 bp, 9 predicted proteins | sample WorMetLIZISLAND2_FD_71113 | JGI IMG/M metagenome (GOLD analysis project Ga0056128, IMG submission 71113) | Marine gutless worms symbiont microbial communities from Max Planck institute for Marine Microbiology, Germany - Olavius geniculatus... ... | reverse complement strand
ATCGTTCAAACGTTCAATTGAACAGGGGCAGCACCATCCTGATAGGACTGCGGCATATCGGGCAGCCGCTGTCCATAGACGCGACTGTGTCAGCACAGTTGCCGCAGAAGCGTGCATGACTACATTTTCTACAGCGACAGCTTTCCATAACTTTGAGGTTTCCCTTTTCCGGTCTCGCGTTTTTCACCCCTGCAATTTGGTGCCGGTTTTTCCAGTTCCACGTTTTCCAGTCTCGCGTTTTCAGCGCCCCCGCTGGCTTCGTATAAAGGCGGTACAGTCGGTCCACCTTAGCTACAGCTGGCCTTCTTGTTTTACTTTACGACGCCGCTGAGGATATGGTTTGTGTATGCGTCAGTGCATGGTGCTTTACGTGTGGGCAGAGTGTCTTCTTTTGACGTGTATAGTACAGTGGACTTGTACGTCCGATGTATTGGTATATTGTGCAGCGGTGGAAAAGTGAACGGGATAGGAAGTTGCGATTTTCTGAAAGACAGCTGCGAATTTCCGACAGAACAGATTAACTGTGCTAAAAGTTTCTAGTATGCCACTACATTTTCTAAATAAGGGATTTCACTTTATAGCCCTTAATTTGGCATTATTGGACGAACATTTTCGGCCCAAAAAATTTGCAGCAATTTTCCGACAACGCAAAATTTTAGGAGCGGGAGTAGCCAATTGTTTACACACAAAATCTACTGAGTGTGTAAACCACATGGCGTTTCTTAGGTGTGATGGTGTGGGCTGATGAGTGTGACGGAGGTGTAATGGACACGGACAACAACGTATGCTACACTTATCATCGCTCTGTCAAGACCAGGCGGGAAGCGGCAGACAGCTGCGAGGCTGTAGGCACACAGCTCGCATCCATTGAAGTTAGTTGAGACTGCTGATTTCATAGACGTATAAGACAACGTTCCACAAAAAATTTTAACGTTAAAACGTTTAAAAATGTCAGAAAAAAATAAAGAAAACGTTTCAAAAAGGTTGAATAATAAAACTGTAGCCCTAATTTGTTTAATTTCTTGTCTATCGCCTCACGCTGTAGGTGCAGGATGGCGAAAAGTGGGGAGATTTTTAATTCAACCAAGTATCACTAGCCTAACTAAGTAAACAATCACCACTATGGTTTAATAATTCGTTTTAAGGTCTCAACAGTGGTTCTCGAAATTTTTGACAAAATTGTAATAAACTTTTAAAAATAACAAACGTTAAAAATTTAAGATAATAAAAAACGTTTAAAACGTCTAAAAGTGTCGGGAATAGGCTACAAAAACATATAAAACGTTTATTACATCTATAACTGATCTAATAACCAGCCCTACTTTATTGCAAAGTTACCTTTTACTTTTAAGGTTACATTCGCAGTGTTATTTATTCGTTTAAATCGTGTTGCTGTAACAGAGTGCTGACCAGCAGTTACTGGTAGAACGTCTGCTACAAGACCATGACGTTCAGGACACGGTCTGGCTGAGCGCACAACTTGAACGCACGCCGTACAGTGCTTCAAACTTTCGATGGATGTCTGGTACCTCTATACACAGTGGCTCAGAAAAAAAACAGTCAAAAATCTTTTTGTCATAACTTTGTTAAATTTCAGCTACTTTGATAATTTTTGGCACAAATATGGCCAAGATAATAAAATTGCGTAGCATGTACTCATTTTCCACTTTGCCTAATTTCTGTCAACGCACTACCTTGTAAAACATAGATGCTCTAGATTGTTGCATAACGCTGAGTCGTTGTCTCAAGTAAACAAAAACACTTAAATGTAAATTATTTAGCAGAATTATAAACTTGTATAACCACTTATTTAATAAATCATCAGAATTGATGTCCAAAGTGTGCCCCGCATTCAAAGCTGATAGTGGAATCAACAAACGACTGATCAAACATTAAACGGCATTCACTTATCGATCAGACGTAGGCCTATTTTAAGCTCATTAGTCAACTATTTTGTTGTTTGTGTTTTTACCATAAAATATTTAATACCACAAAATTATTAAACCACATGGCACCTTCTGTCGAATTGATGATGCAAAAGTGAGCAATCTGATACAAATAACCACCGTGTAATGTAACAATTTAGAACATCTGTGTTTAACACGTACGTTGACATAAATTGGCCAAAGTAGAAAGAAATTAGTGCATTTTACATAATTTTATCATCTTGGCCATTTTTTTCCCTAAAATTATCAAAGTTGGTGAAAATTTGACAAAGTTATAATAAAAACAAGTTTGACTGTTTTTGAGACACGGTGTTCACTGCTTTCTTCATTAATCGACAGTCCGCAATCGATACCAGAAACAGATTTAGTCATATTCAGCATGTTCGAAAAAACTGAGGCCCAGGCCAGATAATTTCGTACACCAGCGCGACATTTTTACCCGCGAAAGCTAGCTATAACGCGTATTAGCTACGGTAATTCTATTCTCCATATAATTGCCTCGAGTCTAGTATTTTGTGATAAAATTTTATGCCGCTGGGTCTACGAATGAGAGGCGACAGAGAGGCATCCCTCCTTCTCCCCCAAAACGTCTTTTTAGCGTATTAGCTCGTCTAGCGTGAAAATGGCTGCAGATAGGCACATACATGATGTTTATCATAACAAGCACTAGCAATGAGCTTTTTTAAAATGTCAACATCGATGACCTTGAATGACTTGAACTCCTAAACTGGGAGATTTGGTAAATTTTTAGCAATTTCGGGCTGCGACACACAATTCAAGAGTGAATTGCGCAGAAATGGCTTGAGATAGACCAAGACAACCTGCATATGAAATTTTTGCCACTGGATGTAAATTTTAGTAGTCCAAGTCTTGATCTCCTACGTTTACCGAAACCTGCGCACGCTGGTGTCAAAAGCGGGTACCCCATAAAAGGTGATTTTTGCGCTATTTGCTTGTCTAGCGTAAAATCGCTTTCAGACAGGCACAGACATGCTGCTTATCATAACAAGCAATGGTGACGTGCTTCTTAGTGGTATTAACGTCGATGACCTTAAATGACCTTAAACTTTTAAAATAGGAGTTCGTAGTGATTTTTTGGCGATTTTTGGCTGCAGAAGAGTGAATTGCGACGAAATGGATGGACATAGACCAAAATAACTTGCGAAAATAAACTGCTTTCGTGCGTCTCATGATCAATAGCCCAAATTTTTTTTGTTCTGGACTATGGGACCTCTTTATGGCGTGTTGTAAACATTTGAAAGTTCACTCGACAAGTCTTACTTGTTGTATGAACAAAACGTTTATCGAACGGGGCACAAAAAGCGGGTATTAATCTGGCCTTGATATTAGTTGATAACGTTCGCTTAATACGACTATTGTGAAGTTACCCATGGACCTAATTTACAAAACATCGTAAAACAATCGTACAATTATCGTTAAATCTTCGCAACTTTGTCGTAACATTGTCAAAACTTTTTTTTGTAAATCGCGTTATATCGCAAATTTGTCGCAAACCTTCCATATGTCGTAACATTGTCGTAAATTTGTCTTGCGATGTTTTGTAGATTTCGCCCCAAAACTGCGCCGTGTCCCACAAAATGTGCAAAAATTTTTGCTGTCAAAAACTAGTCAGAAGTCCACCAACTTTGACGATTTTGGCATAAACATGGGCAAAAGAATAAAATTATTATGTCAGGTGCGCTCACTCAGTTTCGACACCCAGGTAAACTCAGCCTGCAGGCCATCTCTCTGTGGGTAGGCACAATGAGTAGGCCTACCAGCGAACGCCGATGCGTAAACAGGCTCACCGCACGATGCTCTAGTGAATGGTCTCGCAGTGTAATCTGGCGTCCGGCTAAGAAAAAAAATAAAGATCAGCATCGCCATGGGCCTTGTGGCTCGAAAGGGACTTTACGCTTTTTACTCTAAAAACCTGTGCTTTCGGTTTCCGTTCGTCCGTAGAAAAAAAACCCGCGTTTCTAAAATTTTTATTAAACTTCCAAACATATCAGTGCAGTTTTTAGTATGTTGTGGAAGTTTTACTAAAAAATACTGTTTACATCTAGTCTGAAATGTTGCAATAACTTTCTCTTAGTTTTCGTGAGTACTATTTAATATGAGACTTTGTTTTTTTGTGAGTTGTTGGGTAATACTACATGACACGTCATGATTTATATAATAGTTCCCATCTCCCCCTACCACAAAGCTGGTAAGGAACCTGGATCGAGTTGAGATCCGAAGGACCGAAAATTGAGGCCGCAGGCCAAAAATTAAAACCGCAGGCCGAGTTGAGGCCCGAAGGGCAGAAAATGGAGGCCGGAGGCCAATACTATATGGCAAAGACCAATATAAAAATAAATAGTAACAAAAAAATTTCCGCCGCCCCTCCCCGTGCCTAGTTCTTTTCCGGCTGCAACTGGCAGCAAAGGCTTAGGCCTTACGTAATCGTATTTTTATGTACAGATTGGACGTCTGTGGCGCTACAAGGTTGTTACAAAGACAGTGCCAGGTTACGTGATCTGTCTGTGGAAAAGACATCATCCATTGGTGCCCAGACTATGACGCCCGCGCTGTGCATTACAGCCTGCAGGGACGATGGATATAAATACGCAGGACTACAGGTCAGCCGAATAGGCCTACCCCATTTACACAATGAAGCTGGCTGGCTAGACGAGCTGCTTCAATCCAGTGGTGTAGCCAGAAAATGTGAATTGGAAAGGGGGGCCACCTCTATTTTCCTCTTTTTCCCTTTTGTTTCCTCCTTTTGTATTTTTTTTCTTTCCTCCTTACCTCTCCCTTTCTTTTCCTTTTTTCCTTTTCCTGTCTTTTTTAAAGTTAAACGCCCAAAATTCAGCTACGATATCTGAGGCAGTGCTGTGATCTCCCCCATTTGGAGGTCTAGAACGGAACCCCAGCTAAAATATAATTTGGTGCATTGTTCCTTCAATATATGAAATCCGGGGGCAACAGTTTTAATTATTCTGCTGAGAATCAACCGACCAGATTAGCACATTTCGTGCTCTTTAAACATTTTGCTTATGTCTTATCTGGGAGACGGGGGCCTCCCTTGGCTATGCCATTGCTTTGACCTGTGCACGGCAAGCGCACGACGAGCTGGCTTGATGAGCCGATTATTTCGTCGTTTAAATGGTGTAATATTGCAAACATTCACGAAGCAAGCTCGACGAGCGCTCGTCGTGCGCTCTTCGAGCGCTAGATCGTGTAAACGGTGTATTATACGGTTTATACCCCGTTTACACGATCAAGCTGGCTCGACGAGCTGCAATATGTTAGCTGGACGAGCTAGCTCGATGTTTGCTCGATCGTGTAAACAGGGTATTACTGTCCTACACTGTGTGGGACATGAGTGTTATAAATAGACCCCAAACAGGTTTCAGCCGTTACCGTCATGTGTGAACGGAGTGAGATTAAGAGCGGCTATAACACTGCCGACACTGTGGCGATGAAAGATAGGAAGATGACATTGTAACATGTATTAAAGCACTGCTGGAGTGGGTACTGGGTAATTTGCGAGTACGCACTCCAGACAGTGCTGTGTCGTACTTTTAAACTACGCTCAGTTTGCAGTGGTGTTGTTTTCGCAATTTTCGGCTGCAGTCGTGCATAATAAAGCAAACGACGGTGTAGTTTAGGCCATCTGAGCGTGGCTTAACCTTCGGCGATCCGACCAAAAATTGTAACTTACTGGTCCGATCCTGGGTCCATTGGACCCACGGAGGTTTTTTTGATCATATCTCTGAAACCGCTTGGAATTGTTGGAAACGTTTTAGTGACTTTTTCTAAATATTTTCTGCCTGAAAATGCTGCAGAAGTTTTTAAAATATCTGTGTTTTTTCAATATAACAGCTGGAAACGCACATACAACCGGCAAATGACGAAAAATTCCATGCTAAATGTTATATGGTTTCCAGAGCACTTACAAACGAAATTCCAACTCCATATCTATGTTACTTTTTTCACTTAGTGACGTCTCATCCGCCATCCGGTTATTTATCCGGCTGCCGGATAAATAACCGGTCCTAGCCGGCGCGGCTATTTTTCCGACAGCCGTTATGGAGATATGGCGCCTCAAAGATAATGGGGTTACGACCTTGACCTTTTGGGGTCACGTGAGGTCATCGGTCACGTGACCATTCGACTCGCGGTGGTCGACTTTCTATAGGTGGTCCATTGTGACCATGCGTCTATCTGGCATCGTTATGGAGATGTAGCGCCTCTCCTGGTGATAGGTGTATTAAATACAGGGAAAAAAACTGATTAAGGGTCTCGAGATTCCAATTTTTATGCCCTAAGGAGCGGGGGCAGGTATACGTTTAATACGTCAAAAAACGTGTGTGGTCCGTACAAACAAAGTCATGGATGCTCGCCTCTGACACCTAACGGATGACTTGTACTACTAAAAATAATTCAGTGGGTGGGTCCAATGGACACACCATCGGACCACTAAAGGTTAAGTACGATACCGTACTGTCGATCTGGAGTGGTATAAGCTCGTGCTTCGTATTCTCTTACCAACTCCGGCATTTCGGTATCTAGTATAAATCGCGCTGAGATGGCATAGACTACACTTTCGTTTGCTTTTTTTACAACTACAAATTCAAAGTATGTGGCAATCAATATATCCAGAGCCGTCTTTTGCACTGATTTGTCTGCGGGGACCTTGTGACCACACTATACCACAAGCTGTAGGATATGTCTAAGTTTGCAGGTAGGTATATATGTAGGCCCATATCTTCTTGTGTATTTTTAGGCCCACAATTTTATAATTACGCGAGCGGAGCGAGCCAAAAAAAAATTAGACCTTAGATTTTAGCTTTTTCCAACATTTTCTAGATCTTTTAATTGAGTTCAAGTTGTGACAGTAATAACCACCAGGGATGCCTTATGGCGATGAAAAATGGTTAGGTTCATTTATCTACCGTCGTAGCGCGGGACCCCTTTGGAGCGCGGGGCCCTTGGCACGTATCAAGGTGCCCCCTAAAGACGGGCCTGAATATATCATTGTCTCATAATGACTCATATTGCGTCGTTTTCTTCCGTAGTCGATGTATTCTACAACTTGCAGCTAAATATTGTGAGAACAGTACCAATGCAAGCTAAATGTGGTTTAACCTTGCATTCATTGTAGAACGGTTATCAGTGTTTCTGCGGCGACTCGTACGGTCGCTACGGTCACATTGACACGAAAGCTAATCGCAACGCTAACTGCATTATTCGGTGCAGTGGAGACTCCTCCCAGGCCTGCGGTGGAACCAACAACAATGCTGTCTTCCACGTCAACGGTAACGCTCGCTGACACTCCACTTGCTTCGATATGTTGTCGATATGTTGCATCTACAGTATAGGCGCCACAATGAATTTTCTACACCCCTTAACTCTCGCAATACTCCAGCTGTGGGACCACACACCCCCAGTCAGTACTGTACCGAATCACAGGCGTTTATGTCAGTGGTGTATCGTGCGTGCTGTATGTTTCTCATAGTAGTTTTCGGTCAGTTGATTTTCAAAAAAATCATCGAAATTGTTGCCACCAGGTGACAGAATTTAAGGTTGAAATGCACAAGATTTGATGTGGATTAGATCTTCGCCCCAAGCCCGCTCATGGAGCTTACAACGCTCTTTCGAAGACTCCGTAGCTGGATTTCAGGGCGCCTATTTTACGGCGAGGAAAAGAAAGAAAAATAAGAAAAGGGAAAAAAGGCAAACGGCAGGGAGAAGGGAGGGGAGTAAAAAAGAAGAAAAAAGTAAAGGGAAAGGAGGGCAATACTGTATTCGCTACCGCGTGCAGTAATTAAATATTGTCGTTTGTCCGTACTTTTGCAGGGAGCTACGTTCGTTGGGGTTACAACAAGCCCAACAACTTCGGCGGCTATCAGACATGCGGAGTGATGCAGTCGGGACTAGACTACAGATTCGACGATGACAGCTGCGGAAAGACGACCGCCAGCTACGTCTGCGAAATACGTAAGCAAGCTTCAGGTATTATTTTTTTTCTATAAAACTAGAAATTTAGGGCAGGGCCCAACGTGAGCCACCCAGCAAATGAAAGTACTCGGCTGGACGTACCCAACGTAAAAACTACATATTCTTGGCGGCACCCAATCTGAATATCTAAAATGCCCCTCCGTCCAATACCCCGTAACGGATCTTGCTGAAATTTGGCCTCAATTCCCAGCAGTTGAGGGTCATCCTATGGCATCCTTTCCTCCAATTTTGGTTTTCGTCGGCTGTCCAGCTTCGGACGAAAAATGAAAAACAAAAAAGCGGAAACACAAAGCCTCTTTCTTACTACGTACGATCGGCCTAATAATGCGAATAAATACATCATGTTCCGGATAAAACAAAGTCGCTTTTATTTCTCTGATCGTCGTCGTCGGCGCCCTATTCGCTGGTGCGAACATTGGCGGCACGGCAGACCAAGCTCCTAAAGCTGCGCAATTTTTTGTCGACTGCAGCAACTCTTCTGTTAACATATTTGTCCATTCTTTCATCTCTCCGAGGTTTACCTCTAGGTATTTTCGTTGACGCTGACCTGAAGATGCGTACCCAAGTCACTCGGACATGTTCGAAGTGTTTTGCTGCAATTCGACTACTAAGCTTACGAAGCAGATTTGTCAACATTCTGTTTCCACTGTTCAGATTAGGCCTGCATTGGCTTCGGATGCCAGAACGTATTTCGTTCCGGCTGGCAGTGCTGCCTCCACGGCTCTCATTTATTCATATTCGTCTGAAAAACGTTGACAAATCGCAACGAATTACATGATATACAGTAATATACACGTGTAAAGAGTTTTAAAAAAAACAATAATAGAGTCAACGTCTCAGAATGGCGTCAGTGAGATGAAAAGTTTGACATACTACAGGCTGGCTAATAAACGTGTTTAAACAGTGTTCTTATTGTAAAAAAAGGTTTATTGTTCAGATATGTTGTCTGTTGCGTCAGCTGTATTTGATGCCGTCGATTGCGGAGGTCGTAGTGGTGGTTGGACAGGTTCGGTAGTAGAGGTTGCAACACATCGGCTGGATTCGATGTCATTCGACTGAATAGTGCATCGTCCGCTGTGGCAAGCATATCAGCAACTGGCGGCGTGTTGACATCGCAGTATCCTAAAACGCTTAGACTTTCTCAGGAACGCATCGATATGGCTGCGATCTGAAGCATTAGTGAGACAAGACCACGCCGGTGAACAGTAAAGAATCTTTGCGAGCACGGTAGTACGATAGACATCATGTAGTGAGCTGGGTCGCATGCCGTGATCTCGCAAAACGCGGAGTACGTACATCATGCTTGAGCACGACGACAGAATAGTGCTTACGTAGTCAGCTGCAGTTAGTCGGTCATTGATGACGACGCCAAGAGCTGACATACTGTTCACTCCAGTGATGCCGGGACACCTTGATGGCAGTTCCAGCGGTTTCTTTTGGGTCGACTGAAATACCATTTCTAGCAACTTTTTACAGTTGAGATGCAAGTTGTTGTCTGTTGCCCAGTTCTGGACGTGGTCTAGCTCTTCCGGCTAGCTGGAACGATAAGGTAAGTGTCGTCAGCAAACTTCACGATTTCGTTACCGGCGTGGATAGGACGAATAGGATAGGCTCTGCACCTGGCTATCTCGCCTCAGATCTTCAGCACGTGTCACACCTCAACGCACGTCGACGACTGCGCTCTTCGACTTCATCAGCGCTGGTCGCTCCACGCACTGCGCGTTTTACCATTGGCGACCGCACCTTTCCAGCGACTGCTGCATCGGTCTGGAACAGTTTGTCGGAGTCAGTCCGGTCGTCTCCGTCGTTGCAAGTTTTCCGCAGCGGACTGAAAACCGAACTTTTTGCCCGGTCTCCCATGACTAAGAACGTTTCATTGTACTAACTACTATTACGTGACTTTTAGGCTTATTGTTACGTGTCCTTGTAGTCTTAGAACTTAACGCCACGCTAAAGTTTATTCGTCCTTTATTATCATCATCATCAACTATGATTTGATTTATTTGATAACTTTGGCATATGTGGTCAAATTTACAGAATTCTTATACTTTTGCACTTAGTGATAAACGTGGGATGCAAATTTGCCACCTTGTCAGTTTCCACACTATTTGAAATGGGGCATTAAAAACAAAAAAAAATCCGCTTGTTTTTTGTACCCCTTTTAAGTCAAAACAAGAATCTCAACTGTCGCTAGGGTAGGCCGACCATCTATATCAGAAGGCCAGTCCGACTTCCGGCCCGGAAAAGAAGCGATTTTCTAGAGTGAGTACAGTCTCATATACGTTATCGTGACGCTGCTATATCAAACGCTACAATAAACGCTAGTATAAAATACGATTATTCCACGCACGTTGGTGATGGCTGCAAGTGGCAACATTGCATTTAAAATTGCTGTCAAACAGCTGCAGATGGAGACATGGTTATGCTATTGACCCCCTATAGGAACTCGTCATCGCCCTATCCAACATCGCCGACCCCTTACGATGTACGATTTAGCCACAATACATGCGTTACAGACGACGACAGACAGACGACAGACGACACATTGTACCCAGGGCTCGACTTAACGGTCGGCCAAATTTTTTTCATAAGTTAGATTTTTTACGCCGTACTGGTGCACATCTGTGCAGAGAACACGTCGTGTCAGACATGGCGACGAGGTTTCTATGACATATCCGGGCACTGTTACTCCATCAGCTATTCTCGTCGACAAACGTGGTTCGGTGCCAGACATGCTTGTAAAGCGCTCGGCGGTGACTTGGCGACGATCTACAGCGAAGCTATCCGAGAAAGCCTCAAACGGCGCTTGACCGACAGCAATTATTGGGTCGCACTGGTCGGACGAGTATGGTTCTGGGAAAACGGTGAGTTCGATCCATCATCATGTGCGTCTTATAGCACAATGTACAAGTAAAGAATCAAGAAAGAAATAAAGAAAGAAAGAAAACAACAAAGAAAAACAGAACGAACGAACGAACGAACGAACGAATGACGAATGATAGAAAACAAACAAACAAACAAACGACATTACTGCTATAATTCTTGTTGAAAGATGGCGGGTTTCATGGTTTTCTGGGAATGACACCAGACGAATTTCACCAGCTGTTGGATGTGAAAAATAATCTTTACTTTGATGATTATAACCCGCCGCCTAATTAGCATGCTAATTAGCACAGCTCGTCAAGCCATCTTCACCAATGCTTGCAAAGCTGCAATATCAAACATGTTTGATAACCCAGGTACTCGCCAAATTGGCTTGACAAGCGTTCGACGAGTGCTTGATGACGAGTGCTCGTTAACCGCTCGGCGCTCGATAAGCGCTTGTTGAGAAGGCTTCATTCGGTAAACGGAGTACTAGCAGTGTTAACAGTTAAATCGAAACCTATAATCAGTGGCGTCATTTCTGCAAATCATTGGAAGTAGGGCTCTTTAAATCCAGTTAGGGGGTCATCTAGGGGAGCGTTGTAAGCTCCTTCAGCTTAATCCGGGGCAGAGCTTCAGCCGTAATGGAATTTCGTTTCGTAAATTTCAGCCTTATGGTGAGACATTTGGTGGTAAAAATTTGATTAATTTTCCTGACAATCAACTGACAGAAATTTCGTGCAGTTTACGCACTAAAGGTTAATCGAGAAATCATAGGCAGAATTTTCGGAATTAAATTGAAATCATAAATCATTGTGGTCCCATAAACTCCTCCATCTCTCATTCTCTCCCCCTAAGCGACGTCGTTGTCTATTATGCGCTGTAACGTTTGGCTGTTATAGGTAATGACTTTCTGTTTGCCAAATGGTACAACGCGGGCGACCCAAGTCGCTGGGAGCCGGACAATGTCAACAACTCATGTGTGGTGATGGACCCCTTGTACAACTACAACTGGTTTGACGCTGGTTGCACGAGCTCTCACGCTTACGTCTGCCAACGAGGCTAGCACTAGTAGCCTGTAGTTGTAGTAATAGTACTAGTATGTTTAGTAGTAGTTTTGAGTCATTTTAGCGTGTACAGGCTACATCACAGACATTGTTAAAAACCTGAAACTGTACAAAAAAAAAACAAAAACCTAAAAAGTGTTTAAATACCTAGCCTAGGTTATTTGTTTTGAGCATTTGTACTGACTGACATTTAGCGTCGATCTCTCTCCACTGTTGAGGTGGACATACATTGCCAAATTCCTCTTTTCCTCTTCTTTCTTTAACTTTTTCCCCCTTTTTTCTTTGTCTCTCCCTTTCTTTTTTCTTTCCTTTTTTCTTTTCTTTTCATCTTCTCAAATGCAGACGCCCTGCTGTCCAGTTAGAGAGTTTGGGGGAGTTTTGTAATCTCTTTCAGCGGGGTTTAGAGCGAAGCCCCGGCGAACATCAAATGTGATGCAGTTTAGCCTTAAAATATGAAATCTGGTGACAACGCTGTTTTAATGTCTAATGTTTAATGTTTTAATGATTTTCCTGCGAATCGACTGACCAAGGTGTTGCACAGATGAATATTGTATGTACCGAGATCTGTAACTGCTATTATTTCTTAAATATCGGGAGGGGGCATTCGTGATAATGTCCGCAGTCCAAAGTTTAGGAGTTTGTGTTTCCCTGCCCGATACATGCGACCATGAACAGTGACGTATGTACTGTACATTCAGATGTAATGCGGTTCTGTAGATTTGACAACTACTACTACGTCTAGCACTTCTACAACTACAGCCGCAACTACAACATCGACAATGACAACACGGACAACTGAGACAACGGCGACAATGCCCGCCGTAACTACTACAGCATCAACAACTACGACAATTCCAACCACAACGACAACAACGACGACAAAAGCTACCAGGCCTAACAGACGATCGTCTACTTTGCCTGTCACGTCGACCACAAGTAAACTGTTATTTTAATTACTGGAATTAATAACCAGCGTCGTGGCTGGTTTTCTTAGGAGCGTTTGGGTCCCAGCATCGAGGGCGTTTGGCGTTTATGGGTATGGGAGTGGGTCGCTTCTTCCTGCGGCGGGAGTGCACGGTTATCTCCCCTAAACTTTTTGAATGTTTGAATGCCAAATCTTGCAAAATACTTATGCATTTTTGGTAAAAAATAGACTCCTTTAAAGGCGGAAGATTTGCTGTAACGTGGATTGAACTATTTGCGAGGTGACGATTAACAAATGGCTTCATCCATCTCCTTTTTGGCACTCAGATACACTGAAAACTTATTCCATAGATTACGGTATCGCTTAAAATGAGAATGTGTTGTAGTGGGAATAGGTAGAATTTTTTTTACAGATTTGCATGGTTTACAAGAGTCGTCCTTCTGGCCTCGGGGAGATAGGGCGTACGGATCTCATAGTCATGACTCCCGCGGCCAGCTACGCGTCTGTTAATAACCAAACACATTTTGTCGTGCATGTTGACACTGAGTGATAGTCAGTGTTCGCAAAGCGTACGACAGACTGTGAAACTAAACTGCTTTCTGTAACATGAACTTTGTTTTGATGTTGCTCATAATTTGATGTTAAAGAACTCAATAATACTGACATTTTTCGTGATCATATTAGGTGCATTAGAAACAACGTTGTGCTGCCTGTGATTGTTTATAAT
>Ga0056128_1007770_pt1 | contig 13534 bp, 7 predicted proteins | sample WorMetLIZISLAND2_FD_71113 | JGI IMG/M metagenome (GOLD analysis project Ga0056128, IMG submission 71113) | Marine gutless worms symbiont microbial communities from Max Planck institute for Marine Microbiology, Germany - Olavius geniculatus... ... | reverse complement strand
TACTGGCTGTCGATTGGCGCCGAATTCAATGACCTTGAATGACCTTGAACGCCAAAATAGGGGGTTTTATGAATTTTTTCGCGATATCGGACCGCGCAAGTCTATATCATTTACAAGGCGGCGCCACGGTTCTGGCGTTGGTGGCGTGGCGTAGTTGGTAACGCGTTTCGGCTGAAACGAAGTTACTCGACGCCGGGCCCGGTTAGTACTGCGATGGGTAATTACTGAACCGGAACTGCTATAGGCTTTCGCGCGTCTCGTGAGCATTAGCTCAAATTTCTTGTTGTGTGTTTTGACAGCAATGTAATCCGACGTGTTGTATGAACTGTCGTCTCACGGCCGGCTCAGCCTGTGCCTACGGTCGCTGCTGTGATGTCGCTAAATGTCAGGTAAATTAACATGATTACAGCAGAGCGAGAACGTTTAACGCATCTTTACCACAGAAACCCCACAAATGCCAGAAAAAAATGCGCTATTTGACAATGGGGTGGTCAAAAGTGGCCAGTTGTCAATGCCTTTAGTCGCCATTTTTTTCGAACCTTTAAAATGAAAAACATGACGTTAAAGTTATCATAAAAGCTTACGGCAGAAATATTTAGCATGGACTGTAGTCAGTGTCAGTTGCTATAGGCTTAGGTCTGATCGCGGGCATTTTGTAGAGGGAAACGTACGTTCAACTCGCATGCATCTGTTCTCATGTAGGTTTCCGAAAAATGTTACACCTTACGTACGACTAAACTCAAAAAAGCCAAATTACCTTGAGTCGTATTATGATAAGACAAAGGCACGAAACTGGAACGCCCTGTTTTGTAAGAGGTAGCTGAGCTTCTTGTCTGCTATATAGCTTATGCAACACAAACTGTGTCGTCGTTTGTATATAATGTGTTTTCTCAGGATATATATGCAGATCCATAAGTAAGTAAGTAAATTTGTATAATGTACAACGTCGACGGGAAAACCATTATTCTGAGACGCAAAGAAAAGGTAGAAAAGTAACAGGATTTGAAGGCTAAGTGGTAGAAGATAAAGTTCTCAGTTGACGAGAAAAAGAAAGAATTATATAAGGGAAATTGTGAACCTGTCATGTAGTTGGATTCTAGTTACTTTACCTTATATTTTAGTTAACTTTATAATACTTATTTTGCTATCTAGCTCTTGTATCACTAAACTATTAATCTTTCCACTAAATGTCTATCTTGTAATTTATCTAAGCTTGATCCTGACAGTCTGCGAATTAGTCTCAGAAGCCTAACGAGTTCGTATCCAGTTTCCTAATGCAATGTCATAATGTATTATAAACAGTTGACTAGACTCAAGTCATAACAAACACAGCCAGACAGATTTGTTAGATTAGTCTGTTATTATTGTGTTTCAGTTGTAGGTACGATTGTAATGTATTCTATGGAACAATGATGAAATAATAATTATGAATCGAGCATAAAATGTTACTGTGACATCTAGTGGAAAGATTGATAGTTTAGCGACACTGGAGCTACATAGCAAAATAAGTATTATGAAGTTAACTAAAATATAAAGTAAAGTAACTAGAATCTAACTACATGACACTTGGTGGAGAATGCGGGCACAAAAAAAATCAAGTGCTGCCGCTGCTGCTGACATCTAATTATCCAGACGATGGGTATTCGAAATGGTGGGCGAGGCTGCTGCCAAACGAAACCGCTCATTATGCTAGAAGCGGATTTAAGCATCTTCAGCATGTTCGGCCGCACAGGGGACTTAGAAAAGGGGACCTCTACATGCCAGAGAATGTCGAACACTAGCGCGACATTTGTTTAACCTCTGTGGAGCTTTTTATGGCGTGTTACGATATTTAAAGGTTAACTATCATGTGCAGCACGACCAGTGCTGGGTAGTAACGCGTTACAAAGTAACGCGTTACTGTAACGTGTTACTTTTAGGAGTAACTAGTCCTGTAACGCGTTACTATTGGCCCGGCGTAACGTTGTCAGTAACTAGTTACTTTTTAAAGTAACTAGTAACGTAAGCTACGCGTTACATTTTAAAATTTTTTTTAACTACTCAGCAAATAGAAATGGCCCATCTCTAGAAGTTTTCGGCCAAGATAACTGGCAAAGCGGCCCTGTTAGAAGCAATGCAATCGGTTTCAGCATCAGGTGGTCTAGCAGAAGTCAGCAATGTTACTGCCAATGACGTTGAGGACTTTTTTTATTTTTTTTTTATGACAAGAATGTTGCGTTTAATTCTGTATCTGCGGAACTTGATATGTACCTTAACGACACCTCATGCGATATTGACAGTCTTCACCGCTTCCCACTTGTCAAGAAAGTGTTTGTTGCTAAGAACATTGTTCTACCCTCAAGTGCTCCTGTGGAACGGTTATTTAGCACTGGAGGGCAAATCTTGACTCCTCGAAGGAATGGGCTCTGTGATGAACATTTTGAAAAACTGTTGATGTTGCGTGCAAACAGACATTTAGAGCAAAACAGCTAGACGCATGCGTTTTAAATGTTGATGACTAATGAGTTGTGTTGTGTCTCGGGACATTTATGAATCTTCAATGTTTTGTTGTGGTGCTTAAAATACTGAAACCGTGGACGTAACAGTGCATTATTAAAATGTTTATGAAACAGTGTAACTAGCAAAGTAACTAGTTACTTTTTTTTATAGTAACTAGTAAAGTAACTAGTTACAATTTTATAGAAGTAACTAATTGAGTAACTAGTTATAATTTGGAGACAGTATTACTTAACGGTAACTAGTTACTTTTGGAAATAACTAGCCCAGCACTGAGCACGACATTCATTTTTTCTGGCTTGTAATAAGGCTTCCGAATTCAAAAGGTCGTATCTCAAATCAAGCAGTACATCATAACGCTAAATCCATGGTAAGTTTTTCTGTAGCTTACATTTATGTCAAAAATTGTGCGCTATACACTGAAGTCATTTTTTACCGAACAGGACAATATTATGTGTAGATTCGGCCTTGCATATCGTTCTATATGCATGCGTACCATTTCACAATCGACCTTGTCTTGCTATGCACACAGCTGAAGACAGCAGCGACCGTATGCAGAGCGTCCAAAGGTCAATGTGATTTGCCGGAATTTTGTAGTGGAATCGATCTGCTCTGTCCTTCAGATGTTTACAAACGAAACACGGAGAAATGTTCTGTCGACAAGGTAAAGCAAATAATTATATATTGCTTTTTATTGTTACCTACACATTTCAGTAGCAAACCGTCGAGAGAAAAAGTTACCAGCTCCTTGACGAAAAAGGCAGATTTGCGGGGTCAGAACTTCGGTAAAAATGATGCCACAGCCAAACGATCGATAATGCTATGAGTTGTATTGTCACCATACCGTAACAATAGCGACTGCCATGCGTAGATCGCTAAACAGCTGAAAAAATCTCAAACATATTATTGTGTTACATTGTTAGATGCATGACATTTTGCATATAGGCCTACATAAAGCATTAACGAATTGTATCCACTGTAGATAGCAATCATCCGTCATCCTAATGCGGCACATACAGGGTGAGCCAAAACAACTGGCACAATTTGTTTATACGCCAATAACTTTATCAAGTATTAACCGATTTTCAAAATTCCTTTACCATCGGAATCAGGAGAAAATTTGTAGTATCACTATCTTAAAGATTTTACCACATTTTAAGTGTGTAGCTACACTACTTAGTGAAATTTCGGTGTCTTAAATACAATGATTGAAAACAAGACGATATCTGTAACAACACATTGTAAAAAAATTAGCAACAGGGAACAACCTGCTTATTGTCTCAGTTATTGTCCAAAGCAACTGTCACGCAGTTCGGTAAAAGTTGTGTCCGCTTTGCTGCTGGACGACGCACTCAAGCCGGCGACGCCACTGACCAATGGCACGATCAATCTGGGGCAGTTTGCCTGACTCAGTGACGATCGTCTGCTACAGCTAGTTGATTGTCGTGAGATGTCGACCATAAATGTATGTTGAAGGGCCTCCCAAACAGCATAATCGACCGGATTTAAGTTTGGGCTGTTTGGCAGCCACCTGTCAGGCATGATCAACGTTGATCACGCAATTGGTCACTGTCGTCGCCGGCTTGAGTGACATTTCACAAAGCAGTGTAGCGACACATATGAGGCGTGGTGGGATCTATAGTATCATTTTTACTACGTATTTTCTTTTGATTCCGACAGTTAAAATATCTTAAAAATCGGTTGATATTTGATGAAGTTATTGGTGTATAAAAATTGTGCCAGTTTTTACGCGCGAAAGCACCTAGACTGCTTTAGCGCGTCTTAAACATCGCAATTCTGTCTGTCCGTCCGTCTGTCTGTCCTTCTGTCACACGGGTGGATCAGTCAAAAACGGTGCAAGCTAGGATCACTAAATCTTTGCTGCTGGCTGCCTGGTGGACTTTAGTTTCAGGGTCCGTAAAGCTTTTCCATAAATTCGGAAAGGGTCACCCCGAGCAGGGGCGCTCAATGAGATGGGGTAGGAAAAATTTGCGATTGTCAGCCAATAAGTCGCTATATATGAGAAACTGTGCGAGATTGGGCTTAGGTTACTACTAATTACTAATAGGAAGTCGTACACTGGCTCTCGATTGGCACGAAAATCAATGACCTTGGATGATCTTGAACGTCAAAATAGGGTTTTATGGATTTTTTGGCAATTACGGGCTGCGAAACAAATTTTAAGAGCGAATTGCGCCGAAATAAATTGAAATAGACATGGAAAAGCTGCGTATGAAATTTTTAGCATTGAACGCAGATTTTGATGGTGCAAGTCTCGATTTTTTAAGTTCAGGAAAACCTGCGCACGAGGGCATCAAAGAGCGGTACCCCTGTAAGGCTGTAAAAGTCGTTATTTTGCCGCTGTTGGCCAGTCTTTTGTGAAACGGTTGCAGATAGGCATGGACATGTTCTACCACAACAAGCACTAGTGACGAGCTTTTCAGTCGTATCAACATCGATGACTTTGAAAGATCCTGAACTTTGAAAATAATATTGATTTTTGCGATCTTCGGCAGCAGCGCACACTCTAAGAACGAACTGCGACGAAATGGCTGGAGATAGACAGACAGTTTGTGAACAGGAACTGCTATAGGCTTTAGCGCGTCGCGTGAGCATTAGCTCAAATTTTTTGTTTGGCTCACTTTGTACATGTACACAGACACTCAAATCGTCTCCTGCAGTTTTTACGCCGTTTCTATGCACGTTAGCTAAATTCGAAAAATTTGTTATTAATATTTTCTTGTAAAATGATTTTTACATGTCTTTCGGTTTACTGCGCCGTGTTACTAAATTTCGAATGGCCGTCATATTTCAACAATACTGCAACTGAGTTCTGCAATCGATTACCGTTGAACAGGTGTCAGCATATTGTTACAACGGCAAGTGCAGAACTCGCCAATCGCAGTGTCGACTCTGGTTCGGTGACAAAGTTGAGGACGCGGATGACAAATGTTACGCAGATCTCAACGTTCGCGGGGAGTATGGGGCGAACTGCGGATATAACATTACGTCGTTTCTTTCATTCAATTTCTTCAACTGCTCGTCTAGGTACGCATACTCTCTTGCCCACGGGCGAATGCAAGCCAGAGACAGGAACACTAGGCTGCAATGACCCCAGTAATCCAAAATTGGCAAAAAAATTAAAAACTAAATGTTGCTACATGCGTTGATGCATTTCAGAACCCAAAAAACGTTTGCGGTCACGGTGCGGCCCCGACCTTACTGCGGAAGCTCACAGTGTTCACCCAGACCCACTAGATAATTTATGAAGATGGGAAGGACAATGTAAGAGAGATAGAGAGAAAAAGAGGCCTCAGGAGTGTCCCCAAGACAAATTACTGACTACGCTTATGACGTTATAAAACCTGTTTTAGTGTAGTTAATTAATTGTTTGTAACCGTTTGTTGACAGCATTAGTTAACAAAAAATATTATTAGATTGTGACCAATCTAATGCACTCCTCGCGCACATCATTTTCGTTTGTATTTTTTAAAAACTTTTCGTTCCTTTCGCCTGTATTAGAGACCCAGCGTCTAATTGACGCCCGTTTAATATTATACTAATAATGACTGGCCGCGTCGAGGTCGTTATTGAAAATTGTCTTTTCGAAGTTTATAAAATATTGCTTGATTTTGAGAACTGAGAGGAAAAAATTTTCGATAATGTTCGATGACGCTAGTTGCCATTTGTCTTGTTATACCTCAACGCATGGGTCTATCTGGCACCATTACGGAGATGTAGGGCGCCTCAAAGATAATGGGGGTCACGACCTTGATTTTTTGGGCTCACGTGACGTCATGGGTAACGTGACCATTTGTCTCCCGGCGGTCGACTTCTTATGGGCAGTCCATAGTGACCATGCGTCTATCTGGCACTGTTACGGAGATATGGCCGTTTGAAGTTCTTCTAGGAAGGCTCTTCTAGAGACAGAGGTCGGTTGTTGGTCGGTCCTCAATATTGTGGGGTGTTTACACGATCCAGCATTCATCCAGCTAGCTGGAAGTTCTATGGTAATTAGGAGGGCGGGCGGGTTGTAACTACAGATTTAAATATCACAGGCTGAACGGTAGTTCAAGCCCTGTGTTAACGGCGACTTTTCTTTCCGATGGGAAAGCCAAAAATTCGACCCCACACAGAATCAAAACCCCTGAACCGATTGAGATAGACGTCATGCGGTTTTCAGCAAAATGTTGTGAAAGACATTCTTTACATGACTAAAGTCACTGTTTTAATACAGCAATTAAATATTGTTTGTTTTTGCCGCTGGCAAGTGAACTATTGAAAAACAGTATTATCTTCAATGTATTTTGGGCCATAAAACATGCCATTATTTTTTTATGAGTAGCTCCGTGAAACATTGGCCAATTTTAATAGTTTTTTGCATGCGACATAAGAAAGAAACTTGACGCACTTGACGTTACTTGACGTTGTCGCTACACTACCGTGTAAAATGCCGAAGTCGCAGTTCGGCCATTGACAACAATGAATTCCTACCGGTAGCGTATGCGTCGGCTCAGAAATTATTAACTGAATAGTGGCAAACAAAATTCTCAATTATTATCATTTTTTGAGTCACACGTGACACATCACATCATCTTCATTTTAGCATGTGCTCAAAATGTCCTCCTGCAGCACAAACGCAAGCGGTAGACGTTGACACCATTTGCCAACAGCACGTTCAGTAACTGCACGACTCAAGCAGCCCATTCGCTGTTGATGTATCATTTCAGTTTGTCGACTTAGAATTTTAAAATAAAGACGAAGCAATAGATTTTCAATGATTTTGTGGTCTCAGTAATTTTCCGAGCTGACGCATGCACTGCCCAGTATGAATTCATTGCTGTCAATGGTCAAACTACGACTTCTGCATTTCACAAGGTAGTGTAGCGACAACCTTAAGGCGAGGTGGCCAAAACTACAGACACTGGCGTCAAGTTTTTTAATGTTGCCTGCCAACAATTATTAAAATCGGCCAATGTTTCACGGAGCTATTCATAAAATAACAGTGTCACGTTTTTATGGACCGCAGTGCCGAGGGTGATACTTTTTTGCACAGTTCAATTGCCAGCGGCAGTAACAAAGAATATTTAGCTGCTGTATTCAAATACTGACTTTAGTCACGTAAAAATTTCTTTCGAAACATTTTGCTGAAAACCACATGACTATATGACGTACGGTTGCAACATTATGGTTCATTAACTTTGTGCCGTTTTTGGACCACCATGTACAACGCACCTACAAGTCAAACCTCTTAAAGGATTTTTACGACGCGGTTCTGCACAAAGAAGTGACTTTTAAGGTTAGAAAATTAAAATTTAATATTTAACGTATTAATTCGCAAAAATCAAAAAAAAATACAAAGGCGCCTACGGGGAAAATTAAACAATTCCTTAAACGGTCATAACTTTGGCTGTGTATAAGATAGAGTTGTAATTTTTGGTTCTAGAATATGGTTTTCGGGGATGTCCAATCTAATGATGTCATTCAATGTTACCCCGGAACCTCCCTGATTGCCACGGTAACGAAATTTGGGACAAAATTGGCTATAACTCGCCTTGTGTAAGAAATATCTGCGAGATTTTTGTGTCTATATGGGGGTTTTCGAGGATGGGTCAGCGAATGCTGCCAATCGAATTTTACCCCGACTGACCCTCGTTGCAATGAAAACAAAATTTGGGACAAAATGGGCTATAACTCGATATATGTACGAGATTTTCCCGAGATTCTTGCAATTAACAAGGGGTTTTAAAGGTGGAGCAAATAAATAATTTTAATAAATCTACCATGGTTGACTTTCGTTGCATTGGCAACGAAATTTGTAGAATTTTTGCGAAAAATTGGCTAGAACTCGGTTAACTACGAGATGAGCGCAGACTTTAGTTTGACTCGACTTTATAGATTTTTGTGGTCGGCCATTTTATGCAACGGTCCAATAACTGCATATACTTCTCTTTGCTACGTTAGAAACGTAGCGCTCCAGGAGTAAAAAGTAACATAACTACTAAGTAAGTACTTCCTGCGCATTACTGCATCTTTCTGAAAGACTTATTTGAATTTTAAAACGTTGACGATCGCAAGATCACTGATTTAACTAAAGAAGCGCACTGTTATGGTCAGCTGTAATTTTCTGTAGGTCTAACAAGTTTGAATCTCATTATTTTTCTATTATTTTTTATCGTAGTTAGGCCTAAATAGCCTGGATTTTACGCGCTATTTTTAAGTAGCCTAACTTAGTAATGAGCCACTATTAACATCCTTATGGTACGAAGTCTTTTGGTGAGCTTTGACGTTTGGCGATGCGGGCGTCTGGAGTAGGCGTAGGCTACACCGCAAAACAAATTCCTAGCCACGCGGCTGTAATGCGTACTACGTATCCTCGAAAGTTGCTCTATCACTGTTTGCGCGTGTGTATGAAGTGACGTATTTTGCGGGTCGCTCCACTGTGCCACTTCAACCATTCCGGAATTTTCCAGCTTTGAGGCGTCGGAATTATGGCATGGCCCCATTCGTTTGGCAATAGGCAATACGATCTGCACAGCCGCCACTTACCCGACGTTCTACAACGGACCGGACAGGCCGGACCCGGGATTTGTACCGGACGGAGCTTCCTGCGGTCCCGATAAGGTAGAACGTATTCGTTGATTCTAGAAATAAACTACACGCAGTATAGAATAACAATCCTAACTAAAAGTGATTTTTAGAGAGCTCGCATATTTTCGCCAAGTGACTTGTTACAATTAATAATTTTAACGCATGCTTGTTAACTTCTTAACCAAAATACTAACTAACATTTTTTCTATCTTAATGTTAATATCTTATAGTGTAGCTATAATAACTAGCGTCCAAATCATTAAACCATTAAGCCGTAAGTTCGGTAGTATTTGTAGTCCCGCCTACATGTAATGTGATTGGAATATTTTATGTTTGACTGCAGATGTGTTTGAAGCAGCGCTGTATCAACGTGTCGGACGTTGATGCCCCTGATTGCGCTAACAACTGCTCAATGCACGGAGTAAGTCACTTACATCGATGTTATTCTTATTGCTTATCAACAGTCTTAAAGGCCTCTAATTTTTACTGTTTCTTTTAGGTTTTTCTCTCTTTCATTATTTCTTTTTTCCGTTTTTGTTCTTTTCTTTTTTCAGGGCAATTTCTTTCAATGTGGCTGAGTGGTTTGGGGTACGTTGTGAGTTTTTTCGGTGGCCGTGCGTGCAAGGACTTTTCTGGAAATTGCAAATTTTCCGCATTAGTCGCAGTTACAAGTCATCGTAGGTCGTTAATTTTAGAATTAATTACTAGAAATACGTTTTGTGGAACGAGGTATCCGTCCCATTGCCACGCTCTATAGCCTAGCAGCTGCGTATAAGGGAGGTAAGTGCAAACAGGGCGCAATTATTTTTCACGGGGACCGAGTTATAGTCCATTTTGTTCCAAAATTCGTTGCCATGGCAACAGGGGTCGGCAGGAAAGAAATTTAAATGACATTATCGGGTAGCCTTGGCCCGAAAATGGGGGATAGGTGCAAACAGCGCGCAATTATTTTTTACGGGGACCGAGTTATACCGCTTTGAAATCTCCATTGGCTGTAATGCAAAATTTTGCAATTTTTGAATGGTTGCTATGGCAACAGGGGTCCTTAGGGGGTGAATTTAAATGACACCGTTAGATTGCCCGACCCCGAAAATAAGGGGGTAGGTAAACACAGCGCACAATTATCTTATACGGGGATCGAGTTATACCGCTTTGAAGTCCCCATAGGCCGTAATACAAATGTTTAAAAATTGGGTAAAATAAAGGAAGAAATTGTTAAATTTTTATCCAAAACAAACTCGATCTTATTTTTTGGGCCGCGAATCACTGTACAAAATGTCATCAAAACCGAATCAAAATTGCGGCCGTAGGTGTGTTTACAGACTGACGGACAGAATGACAGACATACGTAAGTGATTTTATAATCTGTCTCTTGCTATGCTATAGCAATGAGACAGATAAAAAGTGTACTTCCTGTCGATGACCTTGGCCCTATCTTGCACTGTTTTTAAGTTACGTCGACTTATTGCTAATTATTTCTGCCCCTTTGATTTAGGTGAAGAAGTTATCAGAATTTAGGTAATGATGTAAAGCTGGACCGTGCAGATTTGATATGTGTTAGTGATGTTAGATATACATACTTTCAAGACTTTACCGGTAATAATTCCCTGATTGATCATATAATTAGTTCCCGGTTAGCTCATAATGTTTCGGAATACACAGTGTGTGAAGGTTTTGCTAATTTGTCAGATCATTTACCTGTTTTGTGTAACTTAACTGTGTCTGTATGTATCTCTGAGTCTAACTGTCCTCGTGTGCGGAGAAATCAGGGTTCCAGACGATGGGATAAAGGTGATTTGCTATCATACTATAGAGTCAGTTATGAACGGCTATCTAAGATATACATACCGTTCAGTCTATTACATGATAAATGCACCATATTTCAGCGTGTGCTATTGACAGAGTGTCTGCATAGCAAGCCATGATGGCGCTCCGTAAAAATCGTTCAGTGGTCAGAAAAATATGGACAACGGTTTGATGGCGTGCTGTTCTGACTGAGGGTGCAATTCCTTGTGTATTCAGGTGTGCAACACGTTGGGCCAATGTCATTGTGATATCGGCTATGCTCCGCCCGACTGTTCACAGCTCGGCTTCGGCGGCAGTAACCATAGCAACCCTGCTTCCAATTACACGCAAGTCATGATGACAACGGATTTCACCACAACGCAAGCTGTTACTGACACGCAAGCGATCACAACAAAAGCTAGCGTGACCCAAGCTCCCGCCGATACGTCAGGTGCGCATCATAGACCTAATTCATATTCGGCTTGCTGTTATCCGAGATAAACAACATTAGTGTAAGCATATTCCGTGTAAATAAGTCTTGATAGGCCTACAGTCCGTATGAGATCGCATAGTGTTAAATATCGCTGGATGGTGCGTTTTGCTTGGCGCCGGTTTATGTTTTTAATCGAGGTGGAAAACCTAATACGTTTTTGGATCTCTATGTCACGTCCTTTTTGTTGTGCAAACGACGGGACGTCGAATGGTCACGATTGAAATAAGAAAGTAAACATCATTTGTATTATAAATTTCACGGAAATATAAAAACCCAAAAATCTTAAGAATTTGAACTGCTGGGTATTTTAAAGGTTTCTAAGAACGCAAAATGTGTAGGTTTTTCGAACCGATTTTCTTGCTGTGATTGCTATCTAGTTGCACTGTTCGACAGATAACATGCCGGCAATCGTTGCCATTACCAGCGGTGCAGCAGCGTCATTGGCTATGATGGTTATTCTTCTCATCGTATTGCGAGTTGTGTCCGCATAGACGTCATCATCAACAACAGCCCCAGCTGTGACAGCACCTGTCGCCGTATTCGCCAAAACACCGCTGACGTCCAGGTCTTCCTACATTCACCCGCGCTTTATATATACCCTTACAGCTCTATTCTCATCATGGCGGCGGCTGCGGCGGCTGTTACCATAACAACGGTTAGCCTACTGTGGCAACGAGTACTACCGTCCACGCATTAATTAAAACTTACTATCTTCAGTGCTACTGACAGTTTAATCGACATGCTTTTGGATCAGTGGAAATAACACTGTAAAGGTTAAAAGGTTAACAGTTAGCCTAAGTAGCCTAAACTGTAGTTGTCATCGTCGTCTGCAGTTTCACTTCTTCCGTTGTCCGAGTTTACGTAAACCTGATTTAGTTAGATTTAGTTAGTGCCGTTTTTGCGTTAACTACCTGTTAACTACGTGCTACCTTTGGTAGCTGGTAGAAACGTCCCCCGTCTACAGTGGACATAATTATGTCATTTGAGAAATACGCCTATAAGCTACACCACAGGCTTACATCAAATCTGCTCTGCACGGCCGTGCTTTCCTGCAGTAACACGTGAAGTGTCCACACTTGCGATTCTTTACTACTGTGAACGACTTAACGTGTGTGGAAACCGTATAACAATATAAATAATAATGGAAATTGATTAACATGTTAAGTTTCGCACATTTGGCGACTAACATACAGGCTTTGATTAACAGATTATTGTATTACTACGTTTTGGTCTTATAGCTTTTAAATATTATGCAGTATAAATTATGGACATACAGTGATACGGGTTGATGTAGTGAAATCAATTATTTCATTATGTTCTCTTGTGTCAGTGATAATGTTTCGTTGTGAACTCGAATAAAACTAACCAATTGTTTTGTTGCTCGTTTTATGATATAAATTTAGGGGTCCTACAAACTGCACCACGTTCATAAATATAAATTACGCTAAAAAAACTCCGTATATTTTGCGGTTATAGGCCTAAGCAACATTTTTGGTGAGCGTATCGTAAACGTTTGAAACTCGTTGCTTGTAAATATGAATATTTAAATATGAATATACTGATATATAGATTGTGAAAAAATTGTTGTGTTATATGTTAAGGCTCAAAACACTGTGAACGCTTTTCGTATTGTACTTTTCGTTGGTTGTCACAGGTTGAACTAAAACTTATTGTGTTAGCTTTGTTTTATCTTAGCTATATTTGCTCTGATTCCCCGACATTTTCGACTGTAACTTGAAAACCAATTATCAGATTTTCATAATTTTCGGTACAAACATTTCTGACACAACTTGCCATCAAATGACTGTTTAGTTTCCCACCTCTCCTATGTATGCTTCTGCACTACCTGGGGAAAGCAGATCAAGCAAACTATGTGTTGAAATAAACAGAACATCTGAAAAAACATTCCCGACGTTATCGATCGTAACTTGAATAAAGATTAGCAGAGTTGAATAATATTTGACAGAAATATTTCTGACACAACTGGCTATTAAATAGGTATTAGGTATTTTATTTTCCACCTCACCCAACATTTGCTTTTGCACTACGTGGGGAAAGCAGACCAAGCATAATACGTGTCAAAATGAATGCAAAAACATCAATAAATTCCATTTATCCTAATCTGCGGGTCCCAACAGCAGGTTTATTACAAGGTTTGACTGTCATGCA
>Ga0056128_1007766_pt1 | contig 13541 bp, 12 predicted proteins | sample WorMetLIZISLAND2_FD_71113 | JGI IMG/M metagenome (GOLD analysis project Ga0056128, IMG submission 71113) | Marine gutless worms symbiont microbial communities from Max Planck institute for Marine Microbiology, Germany - Olavius geniculatus... ... | reverse complement strand
TACCTAGTTTTAATACTGTTATGCATAATTTTCGGTATGTTTTTAGTGTTCAGTGGAATTCGTGTGCTAATAACCTGGTTGTGTACTATAGAAACTTACATTTGGATTTTTCTACACTCCGGTGACTGTGTTTCTGTCCGTCTCGTTTGTATATTCTGTCTTCTTCCTGTCGTCTGTCCTCTGTTTACTATGGATCCGTGTGGTCTGAAATAAATAAATTGATTGATTGATTGATTGATTAAAAACGACTTTTCTAACGCAAAATGGGTGATTTCACGGTAATTCCAAGTCTTCATTTCTCTGTTTGGAGGGGGGGGGCAAAGTCACTGGTGTCCACCTCCCAGAAGTTTGAGAAGACACGTATGTCGCATGTCCCTAACGGATTGACGTCTATGCCTGCACTGTACATAGGACCTACGACGTCGCGTCTGTAGCACAGTCCCACTGCAGCAAAGCCCGCGTTTGACATTACGCCACTGCTCACAGTCGATCTTGGTGCAGACTGCCGAGTCCTTTTGCGGTTTGGATAAATGGAGACTGATCTGTCGGGATAGACCAGTACTGCACGCGCCATTAATATTTTACAGCAGCGTCTTCGAACACAGACTCGGATTAGCATTCGAGTAGATTACGAATACCAGGAGATACGCATAGACCCTAACAGCAGGATAACCTCGATCCTCAAATAATTGTGAGTCTCATTTTTTTCACCATGACTACGTCTGTTTGTTAAATAAGTCAAAAATCTTAACATTTAACTTTACGTAAATGAGACTTTTGTATAGATTTATCAACTACAAACAGCAAGAAAAGTTGAATTTTTGAACCTGGCCACGCCGCTAATTGTCGTTTTCGCCCCTGAACCGGCTCAGTGTTGTGCGGTGCTCGGAAAGTAGGCTGTCTTGTCGTTACTCGTTAGTGACGTCGCGCCAAATCGAAGATTAAAATCCGGGTGCTGCTGCAGTTCGCTAAGATTCAATTAACATCAGCATTACACCGATAAGCATCGCTTCACTGGACAGTTAGGCTGGGCGAGCTTTAAGACAAAAATCAGAGTTAGATCGGCCTCTGTCTGTCTGGGATGCTTCTGCTGCTGCTGCTGCCGCATCAGATAAAAGACATGCAAGACGAGAATGAAACAACATTACCGCCGAATAAAACAGTAGTCAACAGACGCCAAGAAACTACGCAGTCTTGTAGTGAAATTCTGTTGTATCTTTTCTTCTGTGTCGCTTCCGTGATGTTAATTAGGCCACAAAATTCAAGGTCAAGGCCAAGGTCATTACACGATGCAGAGGCTGAAAATGAAGCAATGAACTGCGGCTGGTAATTTTATTAAGCCGATACTGTCACGAACGGGTACCCATCGCCGCATTTTTCTTTCTTCAAGCCCCCGGAGCATTCTGATGAAGATTCAGTATAGACATTTCTTACTGTAATGTCCAGTACGCTATGTCGTGTTTATTTTAGTCACCAAACATAAACGTTCTAAAAGCTAATACACTGTTTCTCTTTCACACTTCTAATGCAATTGCAGTCATGGTCATCGGCATCTATCGCTATCGAGTTAAGTTTATATTATTATGAGATAAAAAAAATCTACAAACGTATAAAAATTAATACAATAACTGCAATCAAATGATTATTTTTACTCTCAGAAATCAGAATATGCTAAAAACGATGTCGGTTGGCTTCAACGAAAGTGGGAGCTGATTCATGGCAGACTTCAATAAATAGGAAGAAAAAAAGAGCAAAGAAAAAAGAAAGGGAAAAGCGATGTGGAAATAGTGTACTGATTGTTAGGGACAGACGTCCTTGATCTTGGTTTAATAATAATTAAAGCTAGTAACGACTGAAATTATAATAGTTAACTTATCACACGTTAACAACTATTTAGGCTAATCATTAATTTCGAGTAAACTTATCATCTTATATTGCAGTAAGACATAATCACTAAGCGTTTTTTTTATACAGTCTTGCGGGCAGACTAAAATGTTCACATTTTCTGGATATTTTTTGGTATTTGTAAACAGGAACAACTTGCTGCCAGTTGCTGGTCTGTACTTTATAAAGGATCGAAAACTGAACGACTGATTTTTTAATCATTAACATTTTAATGCTTAATCACGTGATTAATTATCAAATTCCACAGCTCTATTAACGTTAAGTTTTAACAATTTGTGTCTTAGCAACAGTGGATAAAATAATTCCACAATACATTACATACAATACATACATGTACAATACACAATTTGCATATGATCTTTACATAATTGATAGCTCATTGGTAACAACAGCCACAATACGACAACAACAAATCAAATAACGTTACATTTCTCATCAAATTAACAAATAAATTAAGTAAATTACTATACTGTATGATTAAAATCTATCACAACATATTTGCATGATTATAACTTCTCAGCAGCTAGTAAAACCTAGTAGGTATTACAAACACGATCAATATAAAAATCAGCAGTAACAATGTACAAACCGCATTAGTAAAACGGAATTTTACTGTAATATCACAGCCGGTAATTAGCAGATTTGCATAATATTTTGCTAAGATATAACAAAAGCAAAATTAAAATATATCAGCAGTAAACCACAGTGAAGGCACTCGACATAACGTGATTTAAACGCATACAACACTTACAGCATACGTTTGTCAACAAAAAATGGTTAAAGCTTGACCTCCAACACAATACAGAACTTCGCCACAAATGTTACAAGAAGCGCGATTTCCATCGGTTTCATTAATAATCAGTGCAAAAAACAGTTATCAATTTCAAACTGTGTAATGAATTTTGGAACCCGGGTTAAGCGTCTCTGTTCCTTTGAATTCCATGGTGCTATATAAATCTTGAATTATTATTATCATCATCACTATCATTCGTGCTACAGATCACTGGTAGGGAGGTTGGTGAGATGGGAAGGTAGCGCCCCGTGAGCCAAGCCGAGGGAGAGTGGGTGGCGGAGGCTGTGATGGAGGCATGACGTGTCCACCCTTGCGAGACAGCAGCAGAATCTCGTCCTTGAGTGAGTCGATCTCCTGGGCCTGTAGCTGAACCAGCTGCGTTATACGATCACGCTCTTCCGTCATTCCAGATTGCTGCAGGCCGCCGCCTCCGCCCAACTGAGCTCGCTGTAAACAAAAGTCGCAAACAGTCAGAAACTTCACTCAAAATGTGCACTGCTGCGACGCTAACGCATGTTGGGCCCTTTTCTGCAATTAAATTATGCTAAGGGTTAGGGTTAGGGATAAGGCTTGGGTTAGGGTTAAGAATGGGGTTAAAGTTAAGATTAGGATTAGAATTAGATTAGAGTTAGTGTTAGTTTATATAGGTTAGCGCTTTCACAGACAAGGGCCAGCATAATTTTTTGTAGACAAGGGCTAAGGGCCTCACAAACGCATGCTGAAGAGATGACCCTGCCGCTGATAACGGCTGCTGCACAACGACGTTCCCGTAGTGCGCGCGACGGCTACCCTTAACATGGCAATTACATTTACCAGAACTAAAGTTTGATTTTTTTTCTGTGGCAAAAAGTAACGTATTTCTATGTTTCCAATCTATCAAATTTATCCTTGCAATTTTTTTAGCAAGTGTTCTGGTTTGCGTATCGCAAAGGCTCAATTAAATGCTATTTTCTTCATAAAACGGTATTCATCTTCGATGACGTTATGATTACACTGGCAACATTTAGTCATAAGTAAATTTCGAAGATAAATTTTATATCGTTTTAGTAAAAACGTATAAAACAATATTGTTTTTACGAGAAAACTGGCAAGCAACCTGCCACCAGTTTTATCTAGCACATAAACTAAAACTGTTTTAACGGAACTAAAATGATAAAATAGAAACGCACGGCGGGTTTAAAGAATCCAAAAGAAGATTAATATCAGAGACTGCATCGTAAACCTAAATACCTGGATAACAGTTATCACGATAAATACTATATAATTTCAGCGTTTAACTTTAACTTATATTTTCAAAATGATGTGTAAATCCACAACTCTTTGACATAATCAAACATAATCAATAAAATGGCTAAAAATAAAAAATGTATCTTCTTTACCAGAAAACGAAAAAAAACTTTATAAAATTAAAAAATAACCTTCTGTCGCCGACCAACATCAAAGCATTGGGAATAAATAAAAGAAAAATATTGCATAACAGATTATAAACTAGGCCTATAAGGTGATTGAGCGACTTGAAACGTTGTAGTGAATTACTGTACGAGTGTCAAAAAAAACGGTGACAACAAGTGAACAAACGTGGTGCGGAGAGTTAGACCAAAATTAATTACCTGCCGAGGATATTTTTTCGCCTAGTAACAATTAAGAACAAATTAAAAGCACATTTATATATAATGCAGCTATTACAATCTCACAATGGTGTGCCACCTTGTCGTGGTGGTGGGGCTTAAAGCACCAAAAACCCAAAAGATTTTTACGCGCGAAAGCAGCTACTGCTTTAGCGCGTCTTACCCATCGCAATTCTGTCTGTCCGTCTGTCCGTTTATCTGTCTGTCACACGGGTAAATCAGTCAAAAATGGTGCAAGCTAAGATCACCAAATTTTCACCATCTGCTGCCTGAAAGACTCTAGTTTTAGAATCGGTAAAGCTTTTTCATCAATTCGAAAGGGGTCACTCCAATCGAATGTGCTAAATGAGCGGGGAATGGGAAAATTTTTGCCACTTTCAGCCAATAAGTCGCTGTATGTCAGTAACGGTGCGAGAGAGGGCCTAGGTTACTATTAATCACTAATAGGAAGTCGTACACTGGCTCTCGATTGGCGCCAAATTCAATGACCTTGGATGACCTTGAACGCAAAAATAGGGGGTTTTATAAATTTTTTGGCGATTTTGAGCTGCGACACAAGTCTATAGCATTCACAAGGTGGCGCCACGCAACTAAGTCGTTACGCGATCCAGATAGAGATTTTGGTATTTGTATATTAACTTAGCGTGAACACCCCAATTTTTAGCTAAACTACTGAATGGATCTGTAAACGGTTTAAACCGCTGGAATCCTTATCCAATATGCTTTCCAACGATACTGGATTCGCATATTCAGACTTGATGGAAAATTTGAATATTGACTAAGTAGGTCGAAAAGGGGTGTGGCTGGAGATAAACTGACAGTTTGCGAACAGGAACTGTTATAGGCTTTCGCGCGTCTCGTGAGCATTAGCTCAAATTTCTTGTTAAAATCCGGAGGAGAGGAGCCAACCAAGAGCACACCAATTTTATAATGAACAGTTACAATAGCCTACACCTTACCCGCTCCGAAGGTGAGGTAAGGTAAGGTAAGGTAGCTATTACAATCATATTCATCATACAAAACCTATTTTTGACTCCAGCACGCAACTTGTGTTAATATTTAATCAGATTTTTCAAGTGTTCCTTTGTTAGTCACATAGTCTCTGCAAGTCTGTGAAGCATTTGGATATGTATCTTTTATGCATTATATTTGTTTTACGCAATAAAATATTTACTAACTCACTTCGTAGTTATATACTTACTACAACAGAACTACATGTACGCCTATCAGATATCCAAATGTAACACACTACCCTGACGAAAATAGCACAACAGCTAGCAGAAAACTAAAGACGTGTTTAAACCGATAGAAATAAAATAAACTAATTGAAATCTATTGATCAGTTTATATTATTTCATTTTATTTCAACCCAGTTCAGTTTATTTCTGTCGTTTTAAACACTTCTTAACGATAGACAGCATAAGTGAGAACTTACGACGTTCTTCTGACGTGCGTCGAGGTTCTTTTCGTACTGTTCTCGTTCTCTGAGCAGCGTCGTCAGCTGACTGACTCGCTCCGTGTTGAGTCGAATCTCGGCCGTCAATTCTTCCTTCGCCTCCCGAATCCGTCTCTGAATAATGATTGTAACGACCAATAATGGATGAAATAATGAATAATGGATGTACGGCATCACGCAATAATTGAGTCGTCGTTACGTGTTTTACACTTCACGCTGAAAACACCTAACACTCTGTCTGGCTGGCATAACACCGCACAATACATTAACTTACACTGTAATCTGTAATCATGACCCACAAAGGCAGAGCTAAAGTTCACAAATTGGACCACCCAAAGTGGACCACACAAAAGTTCTCTCTCTCTTCGTTCATTCGTTCAAATATATTAATCGATGTTCATAATTCTTTCACCGTCATACTTAGCAAAAAAATCTTCACCAATGATCACATCACATCTTTTAACATCCTTTTCAAAACTGCCTTATAAAATATTACACTCTAACTCCATTTAGTCTGCTGTCCCGTGTGATCCTAACTCGAAAACACATACATACACACATAAAAGGCGTACGAAAACCAAAACTGATGTAAACGTTTCCTAGGGTAAGAGCAACTGGTATGCCATTTTTCAGTTTTAAAATTCAAAGGTCAAGTTAGGGTTGTGTAGCTCTAAGCGGACGGCTGCAGTGCACTGCACAATATGTCGGCACTGGACTGTCATATTTTCTGGTTAAACGCTGAGTGTAGGCCTACCAAATCTATACTGAACAAATAACGATGACGGCAGCCACGGAAGCATATAGATTTTTGTATAAAAGTGGGGGCGGGGGGCTGCAGGTGTACCTATGACAAAATATTCATGACGTTTGGCATGAAAACCATTTTAAGGTAACTTTTTCTCGTTTAAAATACATGTATTTATAATTTTTTTTAACTTTTGCGGGCGGACCAAGCGCAAAGTCATCTTAAAAACGCCAAAGCTAGTGACAACAGCGCAGACGCACCACACAGCAGGTGGCGCTCCGTAGCTCTGAAATGGATTTTTATGAAATTCCCATGAAATGGATTCCCATCTCACATCCTTTTAAACTTAAACCTTTAAGGCGCGTACAGAGCGACGTAACTGAACTGAACTGAACTGACATGGTTTAGTTTTTGACCAACTGACCAAAAAGCAAGCAGTAATGCCTTACAGTTGGCTCCGTCTAACGGCGTCAGTGGCCTACGTGACTACGCTCACGTACGCGTCAACCAATGACCAATGGCCTCTCCCTGCTTGCCCACTGGTCAGTTCGTTAAAAACTAAACCGTGCCAGTTCAGTTCAGTGACTTCGCTCTGTACGCGCCTTCAATAACAGTACGTACGTTCCAAAGTCGCAGGTCTGCGGCGCGCTCAGACTCAACCGTTGAAAGTTTGTCCTTAACCTCCTCCAGTTGCTGGTTGACAGTGATCGTCTCTAGTTCCTCGAGTGCAATCACGCGGCCGAACTTTGCCATCATCAGCTTCTCGCATTCGTCGTTCAGCTTCGTGATGCGTTGGTCAAACATACGTCGGTCCTTGACTAGTTCCACGTGCTGGCGCTTGGCGTCGCTGCACACAGTACAACGTCAGGACACACAGCTTGAATACATTATGTGCACTGCCTCCTGTATACTGAGTATATAGAAGGCAGTGATTCAGCTGTCTATAGCTTTTAACGGTAATACCCCGTTTACACGATCAAGCAAACATCAAGCAACCATCAAACAAATGTATTCAAAATACACGTGCACGACGTGTGCTCTAATTGCTTGACGTTCGCTCGATGTTTGCTCGATGCTTGCTTGATGTTCGCTTGATGTCTGCTTGATCGCATAAACAGAGTATAACGTTACTTTTGTTAAGACGCGTACACAGCGACAAAATGGAACAGAACTGACGAACGCTGGTGGTTGGTTCAGTTTAGTTATGTGCCTTTACATTCTCCACTCACTCAGAAGCGGCCGCTTGCTTTAAACAGTTTATGGCCATTTATCAAGCGAGTATTGCAGTAGTTTAGTTTCTGTCCCTCAATGACCGAGGTTTAGAAGAAAATCCCTGGTGACTGGACATTTGCTGCACTTCTTGTGCAGCAAAAACAGTTTCCTAAATAAATTATCCAAAGTACCTACACAAATTGGATATTTCGACTATACGCATCCACTAGCCGTGAATATCTAGTGCAAGAATTGCTATTGCCAAACAGTTCATTTTACCCGGAAAAGCAGGGCTTGAAATGGGACGGTATGGACGGTGGACCGGTATGGCATACGGGCACTTCCTTGGCCGTCTGGAAAACATACCGACACTTTTTTTATGAAACAAAGTCACACTGGCATGCTTTGCAGGCCATTTTGTGATATTTAGGCAACTGGTTGCTGATGTTTGAATCGATCAGTGGCCAAAATAGCGCTAACTTGAGGGCAGGAAGGAAAGGAAGGCAAAGCTACCATACCAGCACTTATTTTTTTCCATTTCGAGCCCTGAGAGAATGTCACAGAAAATTCGGCTCACTAATGCTGGCGTTTCTGGACAATGTGTTCTTGTTCGAGTTCTTGAATGCGGGAATGGAGCTTAACGAGGGCAGGTGCTTCAAAGATCAGACAACGAGACAGGTGGCTGGGCAAAGCGCCGTTGACAACGTGTTCCATCTGATGCAGACGTAGCGTCACTATGATATCCAGTTCGTTCAATTTACGCTGCTTCTCCACCTGTTAGACCACACAGGCACACAAGGTTAGAGGTAGTCTATAACCCATCGTAGAGCTACGAAACGCCACGTGCCATAAGGGATCACAACACAGTGTTAGGCCTACCTGCCACCCCAGGGGTGTCCGTAGGCGATCAGCGCTGTTACGATTAGATAGTGCATTAGTCAGTTCCTAGAGGCAGTCAATAGTGCGTAAATATGCCGCTAACTGAAGCGGTTTGGCCACAGTTTGCAATGCATGTATTTGGGGTGCAGTCAATATCCCCGTTTGGGGGAAATCGGGGAAATGCAGGGATCCAACTTGGTTCCCCACAGTAGCCGTCGGCCAACCTGATTCACTTGTTCAGTTTTCCGATAAGACGTACCCATTAGCCACAATACGTGCGTTACAGACAGACAGACAACGGACGACAGACATAACAGCGTATGCAAAGCTCGACCTCAATGGTCGGACAAAAAATTAGTTGCACTGCAGGAGGAGCAGTAAAGTACGTACTTGAAAAGACTCCAGTTCCTGTTCGACGGTCTTCATGGCGGCTTCGGCGAGCTTCGCCCTCTTGTGCATGAGATCAAGCTCTTTGACCATCGAGTCCTTGGTCTGACGTTCCTCCGTCAATTGTTCCTCGACGTCGAGGCGTTTCTCACGCAGCAGACAGGTGTTGTCGTACAGCACCTGTATGTTATAAAAAAAATTTTGAAACAAAGGTTATAGGTTAAAGGTTAAAAATGGTTTATAGCTCTTTATAGGAAACCCATCTCAGAGCTACAAAGCGTCACTTGCCGTATGGGGTCACACAGTGTTACCTGCCACCCGACACAGGTGAACGCGCCCCGCCTTAACCCCAGCCAAACAGAGCAGTACTCGATTAACCTACTCCGCAGGGATGGAAGGCTGAGTTGACCTAGGCGGCTGGTTACATACTGAGATAGCTTACTTACCCACAAACAGTCCCGTCATCCAAGTACCAACCCATACCGGCGTAGAGCAATTTCGTTGATCGGACACAACACGTTACCTCTACGCCACGCCACCAAATACACTTTCGATAAACAAAAACAGCCAAGAATGAATCACAGTGTTCCACGACTAAGAATCCGCTGTTTTTCTAATTAATTTTAATACCTATGCATTCAGTGACAAGATAAACATAAATATATTACACCATATAAGTAAGTAAATAAATAAATAAGTAAGTAAAGAAACCTCAGAGGAACCAAATTAATTTAATAGTTGAGTAAGTATAAGTAAATTTGTTATTGCTAAGCACCTGGTCACAGCCGGGTGGGCAGACGTCCAAGTCAAGTCCACTCGTCTCCGTGTCAGACTCTTCCTCTGTCTCTGACTCGTCTGAATCCTCTTCAGACTCACTCTCACTGTCCTCGCCCACTAGAAAACAGATGTACACTAGTAAATAGTAGTATTTCATATATTCATTTATTCGTTTAATGTAAAGTTGACAAGCGCAACTTTTAACAATGCAAGGACAAAATACGTAATAAATCTAAATATAAAAAACATGCAAACGGAAACATCTCATAGTTTGTTCAAAAGCTAAAAACAATTTTAACGAAACTCACATTAAAACAGTAACAAAAATATTTGAAGTGCACAATGTCAGCCAAAGGCAAAATCTTTTACTGATACTGTATTCCTGGTCACGTGTAGTGCTTGATCGTTTTGCTCTTGCTGTTGGAAGTAAAATATGGAAGTCTGTCTATATCACAATCCGTTATGCCCTGGCTACACGCACCAATTTCCTCGTTTGGACGAAGAATTCAGACACGCCAAACGACACGGACGATACGTCTGATTTCTTCGTCCGAGGTTCTGATGGACGTCTTTTCGTTCACACGCAAAAAAACCTCGTCCGAGGAAATCGGAAAGAATGAGCGTGCACGTTTCCTCGGACGAAGTTTTTAAACCTCGGAAGGCTCGGCGACGTCGAAAGTTCGCCACCTGTTAAAATGTTCAAGTTCTAGCTATGCAAATAAATCTGCATTATAAGAACACACACCCTTTCCACTGGCGACCTTCTTCTTCGACCTTCGAATCTTTTTCTTGTAGACTTTGGTCAGATATTCAGCGAATTTATCGTCGCCAATGGTCTCTTTGAACTCTCTCATGAGCTGATGCTCGCTCTCAATCAACTGTTCAATGTCCTTCTTCTTCATCTCCAACTTCACGACTGCTTCGCTGATCTAAATCACACGCAGTCCAATGCGTATTTATAAAGGACAGAAAATAAAATCATACAATATGTTAACAATTTGCAGCTTCTTGCCACCTACTGTAAATTTCTATAGCCTTACCTGGTTTAAAGCGTTCAGTGCATAAAACTGATTTTTTTCTAATTTTCTTGCACGTGATGCATGCATAATTCCAGGTTTTTTGTCGTATTTCCTGCCTAAAAGTGGTAGCATTCCTCTAAAGAAAATTCTAGAATTAAGTTGTCTTTTTCACTAACAACTACCAATGGCCTGACGTCAAAGCAACCAAGTGAAACATTTGGTCTGCAGATGGGCCCCCTACCGAATCATTAATAATTTGAAACTCACTTGTTTAGGTCTACAAAATCTTCTTACTGAATGTTTTTCCCACCTAACCTGTCTCTAGTGGACCCAGCAGTAGTTTGTATTACTTAAACTTAAAGCCGTCAAATTATCGTGCTAATTAACGCGTTAATGCGGTAATAAATTAACGCACATTAAAAAATAATGTGCGTTAAAAATATCAATGCACATGCGTAAATGTATATAATTTACTGAATTCTGTGAAGCAAAAGCTGCAATATTCCATTAAACTGCGGTCATTTGACAATCGAATAAATTCAAGTAACAAAACTGTAGTTGCCGTTCCATCACTACTGTAAATAAATATTATTTAAATGACAGGCTAATAGATTTCTATGCTAGTGATGACGTCAGTTCTTGTTGAAAAATGTGTTTTATTTGCTTCCTATTTTTTATATTCTACAGGCGGGGCTCCACAAACGTTGCGGGGGCCCGTGGTAACTTTCCCCTACTCTTCCTTTGGACGGGTCTTGGTGCGTTAATAACGCATTAATTAATGCGTTAAAAACATTAACGCTTCGACAGCTGTAGTTAAACCATTTTCAAAATCGCGAATTGATTGGCTGATTAACTGACCTGCTTGTCTACGTTCAGCTTCTCAGTTGACTTTTCTTCTAACTTCTCATACAAACTGTTCTCCGTTTTCTCAAAATCCCTCATAAAGAACAGTTCCTGAAACACCTCCAGTTGCCTACAAACGCCCCCAAAACCATATACATGTATCAACCCACTCAATGGTTTTTTAATTATAAGAACCATAACAATCGTTATTACCGATATCCTCGTTAGCCTTAGCAGTAGATTCGCCCGTCGCTGTCGTTAATACGTTGTCGTTGTCCTTGCTTGCAATTTTTCAAACATTTCCAGTTTTTGGAAGTTTTCTTCTGCTGGGTAATGTTCGGAAAAATTCCAGAGAAAATTTCTAAAACATTCTCCAACTCCCAACTCTAAAAACACGACTGTGAGTAACTGTGAATAACGAAACATTAAACTATATACCTGAGGTCAGCGTTCTTCATTTCGATGTCCAGTTCGCATTTGTAATGGTTAAGGCATCGAAGTTCGGCGTCAAAATTCTTGACAAGCTGTTCGACACAGTCTAGCAGCCGATCGCGCTGATACGTCAATCTGCCCATAGCACAACACACCTATTTGAATCAGTGCAGCCAACAATCAGCCGGATGACACCACAACCTCTCAACGAATTCTCCATTGTAGTCGCTTAAGTACAATAATTGTTAGTAAACAAGCACATGACAATTTGACAAAATAAAGAAGTATACCTGCCACGCAGGCAATCATTCAAAATTAAATACCAAAAAAAAGAAAAATAAGCCTAAATGTGACTGCAACAAACTGTTCAGCTAATACACTTTATTTTAAGACAAAAGTTACTATAATTATTACATTACATTTTAAGGTAACTAACTAACGAGAAGTTAGTTGCTAAACAGTTATCCAAAATTATGTGCCCATGGCAGATTAAAATTCAGATAAAGTGAGTGACATATTTACCGAATCTCCTCCGCTTTCTTTATGTTTTTCTCAAGCTCGCTCAGTTCTTCCACATCGTTTCCCTGTTCTACGTTGTGCCGTGGTGACCCGGCTACAGAGGACTGGTCAGCCGATAGCAAAGGGTCATATCGTGACAGTGGATCCATGCTTACCATAGGCGGCTGTAAAAAACACCACAAACGATTCAGTGGCGGTATTTCAGTAAATCGTTGGGGAGGTCTCAGCAATGCTTGGGGGGTCTCAGTCTACGTAACGTATTGTTTATTGTTCTTGCAGCAGTAATACTGTTTCAAAGGCACGAATACAGGGAAAAACAAAAATCATAAATCTTTCGTGGTCCGTAGACCCTTCCACCCCCCTAAATGACGCCCCTGAAACGATTTTTCAGAAATAACCACATCATCACTAAAATCCTTTTATTCAAATGACCCCTGGGCTACGTCCCTCCCCGCCCAAAAGCAAAATGTCAGCAGGACACGTTCGTAACTTTCTAAGAATAATATATTTGCACGCACGCATGCAAATCGCTTCAAAATTATAACGTCATCAAAATATGATTCCGTCAACTTCAAATAAGCTCCCTACAGCTGGCTTCCACAGCCACACGTAAACATACAATCATATGCACAACACATAGTACTAAAAAATAATCTGATTAATCTACACAAAATTAGATTTCAGTTTAAAATGATAACCTGGCAAGCATTTAAGTTATTAACTATATGCACATTGAAAACAGCAAAAATTACAAAAGGCGATATTGCCCGCATCACACTGACTGTGTGTCAATGTGCTGCTAAATAATATCACCTTTTGTAATTTTTTCTGTTTTCGATGTGCAAGTCCTTAAATGTTGCCGTTAGCAAGTGTATAAACTAATGTTTTGTACATTTATATTTGCTGTTTTATTACTAAAATACTGTTTTCCTACTGGTGATCAGTT
>Ga0056128_1007765_pt1 | contig 13542 bp, 10 predicted proteins | sample WorMetLIZISLAND2_FD_71113 | JGI IMG/M metagenome (GOLD analysis project Ga0056128, IMG submission 71113) | Marine gutless worms symbiont microbial communities from Max Planck institute for Marine Microbiology, Germany - Olavius geniculatus... ... | reverse complement strand
AAAGACCCACTACTTTCAGTCAGCCTTTTCTGCCACCTAGCGTCCATCATCCTATGCGCCCTGATTCTTTCTGAGACTTTGGCGCTTTATAAATCATTTACTTACTTACTTACTTACTAAGTACGGATAAGGTGATCGTACAAATATCAAAACATGGCTGTGCTAAGTAAATTGTATGAACTAGCAACGGCGAAGAATTCGGCGTCTGCTGTTGTCGCAGTAGCCGTAATCTGGACACTTGCGAGAAAAGCTAGTGCTAACCAAAAGCGCAGGTTTTACAAGTTGCCAGTTTTTTCTTGAGCCGTAGTTGTATGTGTATGTGTATGCCGGCTTTGCTAGTATGTTAGGCCCATGGCACACGATGACACGATCCAACTTCTTAGACTTTCAAAAAGCTTTCGATAAGGTTCCGCATAAGCGATTACTACATAAGGTAGCTGCACATGGTATTAGGGGTGAGTTGTTACTGTGGATAGAAAATTGGCTATCTGGTCGGAAGCAAAGAGTTACATTGAATGGTCAGTGTTCCAGTTGGAAAGATGTTTTAAGTGGAGTTCTACAAGGTTCGGTATTAGTTCCAATTTTGTTCTTAATTTATATTAATGACATAGGTGTGTCAGTTGCATGTAAAGTTTTAAAAAATTTGCCTATGATACATAAACCTATATATACAAAAATCTAATCTATGATGGACTGCCGAGATTGGATTCCATTTAAATTAGAGCTGTCGAAGCATTAATTTTTTAAATGTATCAACACACTGCATTAATTTTTTTAATGCATTAATTAACGCGTTATTAACGCAGCCCGTCGAGAGGGAGAGTAGAGGGGGTAAGTTACCCTGGGTTCCGCAATGTTTGGGGGGCTCTGCCTGCAGAATATAGAAAGTAAAAACACATTTTGAACGTATAATCAACAATAACTGCTGTCATAGCTAGCATACAAATCTATTAGCCTGTCATAAAAATAATTATTTATTTACAGTAGTGATAGAACGGCAACTACAGTTTAGTTACTTGAATTCATTTGATTGTAAAATAACTGCAGTTTAATGTTACATTGGAACTTTTGCTTAACAGAATATAGTAAATTAGCATAAATTTACATATGTGCGTTAATTATTATAATGCACATTAATTTTTTAATGCTCGTTAATTTATTAACCCATTAATGTGTTAATTTATTAATGCATTGCATGAATTAATGCGTTAATTTGACAGCTCTAATTAATATGCAAATTTTCGGCGTTTTGCCCAGCATAATACACTTTCTGAGATTGGAGATGTCCTGTTTCTGGTGTCAGGTTTTTTTTCAAGTGTTTGATGTGCACAATGTAAGTTTCTGGTGCCAGATTTCTGTACCATTCTTGTGTGGAGAACTTGGGTCATGTGCCATCAGCCTTGGCATTCTGCAGTTTTTGCTAATGACTTAAAATTGTAAAAAAGCATGTGCCAGTTTTGAATATGTGCCACTGATAACTCGCGGTCGATGAGATAATGGCAGTAGTTTGAACATATGACGTTTGCTGTTTCAGGGCAAGATTCAAAACTTTTCAAGATGAAATATCAATCGTGATAAAGGAAGTGAGTATAATTCTGTTCTGGTACAATAGTTATATGTAGCTAGCTAGTTATAATCAGTTTAATCAACTTTTTAAATGAGTCTTTCGATGCATGCAGTGTCAAAATCGGCTTGTTTTGTTCTACTTTGTGGATGTGGATGTGTGTGATAGTACCGTAAAACTTCTAATAAATGCCTCCGGCATTTGACATTTGACAAAAACCCCCTGGCGTTTAATAGAGACCCGGTGCTTATTGGAGACCCGTCGTTTATTTGTATCTTGCACAAATGTCAATTACTGGTACATGTCTGTCAGGAAAATTAATGCATATACAACAAACTTTTATCATCATCATGATTATCATTAATGAATAGCCAGAAGCAGGCCAACTTTAGATCTTGCCAACGGGGCAGTGGCATTCATTCTTGCACATCTATCGAATGTTCATTAATATGCTAACGACTGCCAATCGCCGTGTATGGGACCCATGCGCACTGGGCATGTTCTGGTGCATCTAACTTATGATACTGTCGAACACTAACAGCACTCACATGTCATAGTGAAGTAACCTCCTCCGACTGGTCTCGTTTGTCTCAACCATAAGTTATTCGATTATTCCAAGCTCCAACTTTGACCTCATGCACATACCCGGTCCGGCAGTACAGTATAATGTCATGATGTTAGCAAAAAGCTAACAGGTTTTTTTATTTGTAGTATGTGTAATTTAGAGATGGATTTTATTCTTATCATTACGGAAGTATGCACGTGGTAGGCCTAATTTCAGACTGGCTTTTTTTTGCATTGTTTGATTACCAGTATTATTGGAAATTATTGTATGTTTAACATGATTAGGCCTACGTATTGTGCAGTTTTAGTAGAGTAGAGTTTTTTTGTTATTTTTGTTGATTTTTAACTGTACTTCTGTAGGGTCTACGATTTCATAATAAATACCAAACAGAGGCCTATACACCGGTATATTGTGACTGTACCCGACGTCTATTTGGGATCGGCTTTTATTGGAGACCTGGCGATTATTAGAGACCCGGCGTTTATTTGTACATTTGACAAAACTCCCCAGCGTTTAATGGAGACCCAGCACTTATTGGGGACCCGGCCTTTATTGGAAGTTTTACAGTAATTTAACTACTGCTACCGGGGTACAGCAGCATAATATGTTGTATTTAAGTTATTATATTATAAAAAGTTTTTGTTGGATATCTTTGTAATGATATTAATTATAAATTTGAACGACTAGGTCCAATTTAAACTGTGTGACTTTGCAGGAGTTACTGTTGTTGCAGTTTCTGCAATTTAGAGTTATATTTTGTTAAAGTTTTTTGTTTGGAATATTTGTAGTTATTTAGTCTTGATTGCTGTAGGTTTGCACTTATCATTGTTACTTGCCACCCGTCAGAGGTGAATGTGCCCCACCCATTTAGCCCCAGGCAGGCGGGCTGGTACTCAGTTTACATACTGTACCTGGTGGGATGCTAGGCTGACTTGACGTGTGCAGTTGGTTATATACCAAGATGGTTTATCAGTAGAACAATGTTCAGTCACCCATGCAGGTAATAAATAACCAGTCTCAACTATATTGATTGTACACAGAATGTTAACTACCTGACCGCACCATCACAGTTGTATGTTGTCTATTGTCTTACGCACAGGACAAGACAGAGAAGAAGGAGAAAGCTGCTGTTGATATTGTCTTCTTTAGGTGAGTTTGTAATAGTTTGTTATGTAGTCACACTGTTTTGCTATCTGTATATGTACATTATTGTAACTTATCACAAGTCTGTGCCAAGATGGTATATTCTGTTAGTTGGCATAATAGTAGACTTTCCATTTAGTGTGTCAGTTCATTCTGTTGCGAAGTATTAAGAATGCATGATAAGGTGATTAATAAATTAGGTCCAAGTAGAAGAATACACTTGCTCTTAGTTATTGCGCCTGAGTGAACTCCAAATTGTGGTTTTTTGTGCGATATTGTGTGCATGATAACTGCGGGCAGTGCTTAGCTTTGAGCAAGGCTTGACACTTGACAGTCTTGTTAATCTCTGTAGTTACTTTGAGTTTGCATAACATGTTTGTGCTGCATTGCAGATTTGCAGTGAATATTTAAGCAGCACTATCACAAGGATGATTGTTAAGATGTTTCTGCTGTTGTGGTTTACCTTGCAACGAAGTGCAGTTGATGCTGTTTCTGTGTGCAGACAGCTGAGTAAGATATTGCGGATTCTGATGCCTGGATGGTTTACAGCTGAGGTATGCATTGCCAGACTTGAAAGGTCGAAGTCTGTCTATATTCTTTAGCTTCTAATGGTAACCCATCTCAGAGCTACGAAACGTCAGCTGCCATATAAGATCATTCGACGCAGACATGTGGACCCTGCCTTAATACTAGTCAGACAGGTTGATACTTGATTTATTTACCTGGAAGGGATGGGATGCTGAGTTGTCTTTGCTGATTGGTTTTATACCCATATGATGATATGATTTTCCTGTTCAAAGACAGTCATGCGTCCAGATAGTAACCACTTGATAATGACCCAACTTTGTGTCGAATCCACGACTTCTCGAGCGTAAATCCAACTCCCAAACCATTATGCTAGCAAGCCACCAGAGACAGTTGTGAGTGCATTCATTGAACATTGGGATTTTTAATTATTGTCAAATACTGAATAGAGTCAGTTATATTTCTTGGTTGATGTCATATGTTGTGTCCAAGTATATTATAGTTTGAGTGATCTGTATGGATGTGTTGCCAGGGCTGGTACATATGTCTGGTTGCTATGGCATTGGCTGCTCGTACATACTGTGATGTGTGGATGATACAGAATGGAACATCAATAGAAAGGTTTCTTATGCTCTGTGCTCTTTGCGTGACCTCTCTTTATCTGTTTAGTGATGAACATTTAAAGCTTGTACATGTAGCTAGTAAGACTAGCTACATGTGGCATGTACATGTACATGTAATTCAGTAGCAGGCTGAATGGGCAATTTATAAGAAAAAAAACTGAGTGTATTCATATTTAATGTATGTCTGATTAGTTTCATTATCGTAGAAAAAAAACGTAGAGTTATATAATTTTGTTAGTGTAGTCAGGAAAAGCAACTGTGGAGAAAACTACTGCTTTAGGTGTTTTAGATGATGAGTTGCAATTTTTTTCTCTGAGTAATTAAGTAAGTGAGTAAGTAAAAGTGTAAATTTATACAGCACATACTCAAAAAATTTTTTGCGTAGAGTGTATGTGTAATTGCTAATAAATTTTCACCGCTAGATCAGTATTAATTTTTTTTGTAGGTACACTTTCTGTGCTGTAATGCAATAAGCATTGTTTCCATTGCTATCACTGTCAATTCTGTGTACATAATTTTGTTGTAATAGCTATCTTATATTATAATAGTTATCTGGTATCGGGTAGAATGTTAATGAGATTTCTTTGCAAGAAACTGATTACTGTTCGTCGCTGTTGCTATTGTGCAGTGCAATTATTGGTCGTAATATGGATCTTTTCAAGAAGCATCTGGTCAAGTTTGCATATGCCATGCCAGCGGTATGCTGCAGTCATCTCTGCTTGTTATTGTATGGCTTGGGACATTTTTCTCTTTTTTAAATATCAATGATGTCTGCATGACATACCAGCATTTTTCAATAATGAGCAAATACAAACTGGTATAGGTTAGCTAGCAAGATAGTTAACTAATGAACGAGAAACTGGCTTTTAATCAGTGTTGTTATAGTATCATCAGGTGCAGAAATTAGCATTTTCAAGGCCCATTGGCGAGGTTTTTACCAGCTGTTTTTAGTAGTATAAAAGTACCCTTTTAATTGCATTTTTACTGTAGTTTCCTAGTTACATTGTTATCTGCAGGTTTTGTTTCTTTGCTTTATAGTTGCACTTTCACAGTTGTTATATTTAGTGGCTTTTGAATGCACACTACCGTAAAACTTGTGGCTCATGCTTTTAGCTTCTATGAGAACAAGTGACTTACAACCCCTGCTTGTTATTACAACACCTCGCTTCTGTTACAGATCGAGTTAGTATTGAAACAAGTGAGCTAGAACTCTCAGCATGTATAAGAAATACAAAATCCATTTGAGATCCGGCTTGTAGTAGAAGTCTTTCACTATGTGCAGGTATTGTGTGTTGCTACTGGCTGTGTTAATTAGCAGATACTGCATGTGCTATTGCCGAGTTGATTGAACGTACTTTTGTTCTTGTTTCTGCAGATTTCAATTGTGAACAACTTGCTGAAGGTTAGTTTGACATTGGTGTCATTATTTCCTGTGTAAAGCATTGTCAGTGCTGAAACTTAGTCATCATTGTTCACTTACTTGTTTGGGGAAAAGTGTCAGTGCTGGTTGTCATGAAAGTTGCTTTCTAGTCGGTCACAAGTCGCTTTATAGAAGTGTTGTAATGCTGTTTGTGTGGTCATTTTTTTTATTGATTTTGCACTGGTGTTTTATCTGTGTATGTGTGTTGTACATTGAGTCTCGATGCAGAATCAAACGTAATGCAGAAGCACTTTGATTACAGATATCGAATAATTTCCTACGTCAGGAACACCAGTAGTGTGTATGAAAGTTGAAAGTGTAGATGCAACTGTAGTACATGGGCATCATCTGTACGTGATTAATTATTGTTTTTATTCACATTTGTTTGCTCCTGTGCAGTATGGGTTGGATGAGCTGAAACTGCGCTTCAGAACCCAGCTTAGCCGTCACCTTTATGATAAATACTTGAGGTAATTGTCTTTGCTATCTGTGGTGAATGTCAATGATGAAGTTGCACTACCCATAGCTATGATGAATATGAATGATAAGCAATTGTCTGCCTGATGTGCATAATTAATTGTTCTTGTGTGTTGAAGAACTTGCGGATCAAAAACTTTTGACATGACTTTTTGTTTTAGAATTCTGTTATGATGTATGTATTATGCAAATCATTCGGATTGCAAGTAAAGCCATGTCCCATCATTCTAATTTCCTTATTATCTGTTTGTAACTTTTTGAGTAATCTTGGTGGACAGATGGACAGACGGAAGTAAAAACATAATGTCCTTAACCTTTAAGGACGTTTTCCATCCGTCCACCAAGATTACTCAAAATGGTGTTGCAGAGCTACAGGGCATTCCTTACCATATGAGGTCGCATAGCTGTTATCTGCCACCAGACATAGGTGAACGTGCCCTGCCTCAGCCACGGTCAGTGAAGCCTGTGCTTGATTTCTCTGCCCAAAAAGGATGGAAGGCTCAGAGTCCTAGTAGTAGTAGCAATAGTCACTACTCACTAGCAGTCGAAGTCATGACCTTTGATCGTAAGTCCACCCAGTCACCTGCCTTCATTGGTGGTAATATCACTTATCACAGGGAGACAAGTCTGGGTTTGGTTTGGTTTGGTTGTTGAAGTGTGTGCTATCTATCATGCAGGGGCTTCACGTACTACAAGATGTCAAATCTTGACAACCGTATTGCAAATGCCGACCAGCTGTTAACACAGGATGTTGAGAAGCTCTCAAACAGCATTGCTGAACTCTACTCTAACCTCAGCAAGGTTTACACCTCAGCATCATTCGTTCGCTTTTCTAAATAGTATGACGTGATAGCATTAGTTAGCAATACATCATTTTTCTTTGCATCTTCTGAATCATTTTTTCTGTATGGATTATTGTGCAGTCTTTTTTTGTTATTTTGGTATAAGTAATATATAAGTTTGACATGCGTTTTTATTGAATTTACTTAGCTATCTGTGCTACAGCAATAACTACCGATGCTGCTAATATTACTTTTCCTTCTTCTTGTTTAATTGACCTATTTTCTGTGGAGTTGCTGTAGGATGTGCTGTCAACATTTTTACAGTTTGATTACTGTAAAAATGCATGGTTTCTACGGTCAGGGGAAGTCGGGGAAAGTCAGGGAAAAATCAGAGGATCGGGGAGAGTCAGGGAATTTATAAGTACCAGGGTGCAAAAGTTAACAAAGATGCAGAAAAAAAATTTGAACTTAAAATTTTTCCTGCTTGCTTTGCTCACAGATTATTTGTATTTCCATTTTTCGAATTTATCCCATTGTCATTGTTTCTAGTGTGATTGCAAGCAATTGAAAACCGACATTGGTATTTCGCATGAACAAATTAGTCAGGGAAAACAATTCATTTTGTTTTGGAAAGCCAGGGAAAATGAATTCTGCATAGTAGTAGGAACCATGAAAGTGACAGTTATGCTTTTTTACTATGTGTTGTGTTTCCTGTATCTGTTTTTCTGTTTTAATGTGTATAGTCATTATATAATTTTTTTGAGTTAGTTTAGTTTTTTTGTGTGGAAGTCAAATGGCTGCTTTTTGGGGAATAAACGTTTATATGCCACTAGCATTCTCTATAAGCAAACTTCTGGCATAATTTGTTAGATCAGATGCCGTTTCTGCTCATGTTGCCATGTCAGAGTTTGAAGTTTGTTATGTTATTGTGTTGTTGTTGCAGCCATTGCTTGATATTGTTATCTATGCAACCAAACTGACGGGAGCCATTGGTGCTCAGGTTAGTTTGACAACATTATCACTCATTCTCTCTAATATTTTCCAGTGGGACACTTGTGTGGAAGATACGCAGTGGCACTTGCATTAAATTTATTATTTGCTGATTATAACTGTGATGCGACAGTGTTCATTTATTTTTTATTTGTTTGCGGAAAAAGTATGCTTTAATTTTTGTTAATTAAAAACTACAAAAGTGTCGTGAACACAAGATTGAAAGACTGCAGAAGTGCATTGTTGGTGTGTTATAATGAAGTGCTTCTGGTTGTGATATTGGCTGCAGGGTCCAGGCTGGATGTTGGCATATTTGGTCTTTTCTGGTTTCGTTCTCACGAGGTGAAAGCTGTTGCTGTCTCATTACTGACTGTCTCTGATTTGTGTGTGTTTACAGCAGTGTATTATTGGGCAACTGGGCAACTAATTATTGTTAATTCATTGATGTTTGTATTGCGACTGCTAGAGTGAAGTCTGTGAGAATGATAAATGCAGTGGGGCCTTCGTAGTAGGCACTACCTCTTTCAGGACGATTTTGGATAAAATTTTACCCATAAATGATGCACAAGCCAGTACAACTGCCTTGCCAGAAATACACAACAGGTTCTGTACTAAAGATTGGGAAAGAATCAGATGTGTGTGTGTGCCAAGGAGTCTGCTGTATATAGTGCGCAGTTGTAGTTATTTGTGTTTGTTACATTCTGTCGGCATTTTGACACTACTGATAGGGTGATTCGAAAGGCATGCAACACGTAAATCTTGCTTCAACAGTTTATGAAAGTTTAGTTTTGAGTTTAATGGTAAATGGATAGCAGTGAGTGACTGCAGTATTAGTTGCCCAATTGATTGATGTCTGTCGTTCGGCTTAACTCAAGTGATGTCAGTGTCTCGCAGCTGTCCTGTGTATATGTGTGTGTGCTAAGTTCACGTGTTCATCATGTTGTCATAGACTGCGGCGACCAGTCGGTCGGATGACAGTAGTGGAACAGCAGCTTGAGGGCGAGTTCAGATATGTCAACTCACGGCTCATCACACACAGGTCTATTGATTGATTATCACATGTTTATGAGGAGATTTTCATGAAATTTTGTGGAAGGGTTGGGCAGTATGCACGAATTAGGCATTTAGACTTTGAATTTTGCTAGCAGTTTGGAGTCTTTTGTGATTCCATGCGAACATTAACATGTGCGGTGTATCTCAGCAAGTTGTTAGTGGATTTTGATGGAATTTCACGGAGGGGTGAAAAGTTGTCCAAGGATTAACCGCTCAGATTTTGCCAATGATCTGATTCAGGATTTGGAGCCAGGATTCCTGAATCCGATCTGGATCATGTGGGTTACTTTGTCGTGTACAGTAGCTGTATGGAGTTCATTGTGCTTGTCATCTTGTGATCTTTTTTGGTTGTGTGTGTCTGTACTGAGTTTAATGATCGTTGTTGTTCCTGTTGTCAGTGAAGAAGTAGCATTTTATCAAGGCAACAGAAAAGAACAAGCAATCATCAACACAACCTTACACCGACTGGTATCAGCACTGTACTTTATTATTTGCATCATTCCATTAGATTTTAAAGTTAATTTAAAGTTTTTAAAGTTAATTCATATCGATATTTTGTTACTTTGCTTAGGTAGAGGCATTTTTGGATTTATGCCTAGACGTTGGAAAGGTTGGAGAAAGCTGACTAGTTTGTATGAACGTTTCAGAGATTAGGTTGAATATGAATTAGACGTGTAGGAATGCTGAGGCTGACCGGAAATGTCTAAAAGTAATTAGTTTGCTGGTTAAATTGTTCTGTTCTGGGAGCAATGTTTTCTAGCTGTCGTGAAAATTTTGTTACAGTAGCAGGCATCATTTTTAGTGCGGTATGTTTAGTCGACCTAAAGTGACTGCAAGTAAAAAGTTTGATGTTGATGAGTGAAATTTTTACTGCATGGGATGTTGCTCTTTGTTGACCTAAAGTATCATTGTGCACACACATGCACACACTGTGTGTGGTCTATTGCTACTAGGACACTGTTTAGCTATTGGTGACAGTTTTTGTCTGTCTGCTGATGCGTGACATGTTTTGCTGCATTTTTAGTTATGTATGTTGGCAACAGTTTGTTAAATCCATAGATGTCCAGTGGGTGTTTGAGAAATTTTGTTATAATATGTTGGAATTTCTCATCTCTTTAAGACACTTACATTAAGCTTACCTGAACAGCAGAATATCTAAGCAGATTAATTACTGCATGTTGTTTAATGTGTTATTTTATGATCTACCATGTTGCATATGCATGTTCGTAGGTTGAGCATTTGAGAAACTTCATCTTTTTCCGATTCGTTATTGGACTCGGTGACAACATTATAGCAAAATGTGCGTATTTTTCTGTTTATTAGAAATGTTAAGCACTGCTTCCATTTCTTTTATGCTTTTTCACATAGCTTCTATACAGTAAAGTGGTTACATGACAGGGTTGTTGCAACAGGAAGGTAATTGTCGAGCGAATGTTGTGAATGGTGGATCAGTTTGAAATATAGACATAGTGGAGTGGTGGCATATTGATCTAGTCAGTTAAATGTGCTGGCTGCTAATAGAGCTGGCTCTTCGACTGATTAGGGCTGCATGTTAGCTTAATTGATGGTTTTAGCCTTAATAGCCTGCCATGCCATGCATAAATCTATGCATGTGGTTTATGCATAAATTGTATTGGGAGTTGTGTGTATGTTATATATTGTAACCTTTGCATGCTTGTCTGTTTTATCTGCATGCTAGATGTTGCGACCGGCGTTGGCTATTTTGTCGTCAGTCGGCCGTTTCTCAACTTGGCTAATCCGCGGCACCTTCGCAGTTCACACTCTGAGCTTCTTGAGGTCAGCAACAGCTTTGTTTATTATTAAATAAACAGATTAATTACCGATAATTGAATAAACACATTTGTAAAATGCCATAGTGTTGTAGTCTAGTATAGTGCATTTTACATGGTCTGGTCTGAACATGTGTCTCAGATTTTAATTTTGGACAGAAGTTGGGAGAGTACTTGCAGTATTTTTTCTATTGTCAGGCATGTTGTGCTCTGTTTTACTGCATTTTTACAGTGCTTAAGTTATGTGTGAAGTAAGCTGCACCAGGTGAATTTTAGCACATTGTCCTAACATTTCAGCAAAGTAATTTGGTTAACTTGTTCATGAAATGGTAGTATTAGTGTTTGGCTGTTATATCCATGTTTTGTATAGTGTTTTGTGCTCGAGATTTATTACCATAAATGGGAAGTGGGTTAATAGGTTGTTCATGTGTGAGCTGCTGTGTTAGTAGTAAAATGTGATTGTTTGGCTATGTTACTAGGATTACTACCAATCGGGCCGCATGTTAGTGAAGATGGCTGAAGCTATCGGTCGTGTCGTACTTGCTGGCCGAGAACTCACAAGGCTTGCTGGGTAAAGTTTTTTAATCTTTTCTGTCAGTCATTCAATAAAACACGTTCCTGTTTGGCAAAGACTAGACTGAATATGTACATTCATCCTAGGAGCTTGATTGTTAAAATGTGTCTAGTGATACTGATGGAAAACTTCATATGACAGTCAGTTGCTGAATATGCATATGCTAATGCTGATATTTATAGTCCTGTTGCATGAGAGAGAATGAACATGCAACAGTGGGTTATAATTGAAACCAATGAATCAGAGCTGTTGGAATTGCAATCAGCTTGTTGCAGCTGTTGCAGACGACGATAGGGTGCATGTTGGCAGATAGTCATGAACGACATGAGTAAGGTAATCCACAGTGTTAGCTTTAATGTGTTGCTTTGCATCCTGTAGGCTCTGGCATTACCGCTAATGCCAGTGTTGCTATGTTGCTTTAGTCCCATGAATGTCATGGTGAATAAGACTGTTGCTGTTGTTTGCTGCCACAGGTTCACAGCACGGATCAGTGAGTTTATGAATGTGCTTGACGAGCTTACCGAGGGCAAATACATGCGCACGATGGTCATATCCTCCTCCGACCCAACAGAGAGTCAGTACTGACTCACCTGTTATTTTACTTCTGCATGAATGAAATTTAAGGCAGAAATTATGTTGTTTTTCTCTCCCTAACCCTAAAGCCTTATTGTGCACACATTTTTATGTGTATAACATTATCTTGACCTTAGTTTAGCACTAACTCAAACCCTGTTCCTAACCCTTACCTAATCCTGACCTGCTGTTAACTGGTTTTAATCCATACATAAGAAGTAGCATGCTGTGCAATGAGAGGGTCCATTTCAGATGGAAAACAACATTTATAAGTAAAAATCCATTCTTGGTTGTTTAAATGCTGTGTAACATGTAAGTAAGTAAGTAAGAAATGAAGTATTTTGTACTATGGAGTGTCAGCCATTGGCCAAATCTGAGGCTTTTGCATGAGCAGTAACTATACATCAGGCCAAGTTAATTAATCTTGAGTTGGCCAGTGGCAACATATAAAGCATTAGTCAATCATTTATTTTATGTGCTGATGGTAGGGAAAGATGCATCGGTGACGAATCTATCTCCTGGCAGTGGTGAGATCGTTATACAAGATCGTCTCATCAAGTGAGTGAAAGTTTATCTTCCTCTATGTTGCTTTTATGCTGTTGGTTATGCATTAGACAGGATATCTGTGCAAAACATTTTTGATTTCTAACCATCGAGTTGGACATGGTATACTGTGGAGGTGTACTGAATAGTGATGTGATTGGCTTGAGCACAGTGATTACGTCGCTGAACTGAACAGTGATTTACCACATTATTAAGCCGACTTGGATTTATTTCTGTGTATCTCGTGTACTGCAGTGCATATCGTCGCTTGGAATACTGTGAATACTTTGCTCTCTGCTGTGCCCTACATAACGGACACAGCTAGCAGTGTTGTTTATATCTAACAGGCACAGGCTAATAACTTAAGTAGTGCTCATATTGTTCTAATTGTAGTGTCATTTATGGTTCATGTTATCATGTTATGACTTTTTTTTATATTGTACATAACAGACAGCAGGGGTAGTGTTGCTTAGCTTTGACATCCGCAAACAATCTCGTATTGTTATTTTGGTCTGTCAGGTTTGAACACGTGCCACTTGTTACTCCGAATGGTGACGTTTTGGTGAACGAACTCAACTTCGAAGTATGTAGCCATCTCCACTTTATAATATATGTCACAGTCTGTTTGATTAGCATTGGCATTAGTTGGCTATTAATTCAATCAAGCTCTGTTATTAGCCAATCGTACTTAAGTAACAGTTGAGCTTATGTTACGGTTGTTGTTTGTCTCTCTGCCTGTAATGGATGTACCCTGGCTAACAGGTAGGTTTTAGGGGAAAATTTTTACACGAATAATTATTTCCGCCAAGGAGGTTATGTTTTTGCCAGAGTTTGTTTGTCTGTCTGTGTGTTAGCAAGATAACTCAAAAAGTTATGGAAGGATCTTTCTGAAATTTTCAGGGAATGTCGGGAATGGCAAA
>Ga0056128_1007763_pt1 | contig 13544 bp, 11 predicted proteins | sample WorMetLIZISLAND2_FD_71113 | JGI IMG/M metagenome (GOLD analysis project Ga0056128, IMG submission 71113) | Marine gutless worms symbiont microbial communities from Max Planck institute for Marine Microbiology, Germany - Olavius geniculatus... ... | reverse complement strand
CGTAATCAATCGTGCCAAATTTTATCTCAATCAGATCAGGGGTTTTGATTCTGTGGGGGGTCGAATTTTTGGCTTTCCCATAAGAAAGAGAAGTCGCCGTTAACACAGGGCTTGAACTACTGTTCAGCCTGTGATGATGTGAAATTACGCTGATAGTACAGTGGCCATGAATTATTCAGTGCCAATATCTTTCTTTGTGTTTGTTACATTCAGTGGTCTTTTTTTTTTGTTAAGTTATAAGTTTGTAGATTTTATATACAGTTCTTCTGTTACCAAAGAAGGAGTATTTTTCAGATGAGGTTATGGCTATCATTCATTGTAATTGTGTAAACTGTAAACAGTCTTTTCTGGCCAGTTTTTTCACAAAATGTCTGATTTGAATGAAATTTGGTGTAGAGGTTTTGGTTGATAAATGCTACATGACAGTGTGCCTGCTAACTTGCACAAGAAATCTGAGCTAATACTCATGAGATGTGCAAGATGAGATGTTCGCAGCTCTGCACCTAACGCATCCAATACTCATCACTTCGCTATACAGACGCTGGCCACAAACCCCATCACTTACTCCATGCTTAACCATACCCTATCCCTTTCATGCAAGCTGATCAAGTCACTGAATCAAGAAACAAACAAAATAGTGTTTTTAGACGTAAAATGGGCCTTAGGCCAAACCTCTCTGATATACTTCCATTACCTTTCCAGTATAGCATAACGGCGATTAACAGTATTTTGTGTTTACATTTTTTGTTTGCTGACAAATAATGCATCCTTGAGTTTCAGATGTTAACAGTGTTTCCGCTGCAAATGAGATGATATTGTACTTTAATTTCTTTGTTGGTTTTTATGTTAGTGGCTTAGCAGGATTGCTTGTGGATAAATTGTGATAAAATTTTTAGATAGATTAGGCTTTAAGGTAAAAAGTGGTCAGCTGTTATTTATTGCAAAGATGTGTCTGGTAGTTCAGGATTCAAGAAATTGTTTTCATGGTCCAAAGGTGTCATGCGTTGAATAAATAATTTGTATGTTATGAAATGCAGCTAATTTGAGGCATGTACTGCTCTGGGGAAGCCAGTGTGGGAGATCCCCACTTAAGGCAAGATCAGTGAATGTCCAGTTTTGCTTTGTAAGTGCTTTCTAGTTGTTAGTGATGTGGATTTTAGGATGGAAGTCAAAACCAGCAAGAATCAGCAAAGCAAGACTACGAAGAATCGCCACACGATGGTGAAGCTGAGATTTTCACCTGCCCATATCCTGGTTGTCAGCATACGTTTAGATACAAACGGAACTCTATTTTTCACCAGCGATCAAAGCACGGCGGAGTTTACGGCGGTGATACACTTGTCACATTCTGCTGCAACATCAAGAGCTGTGGACGTATCTTCTACACAAGTGCTTCTTTTGCCAAGCACCAGAAATGGGCTCATGGTCTTGTTTCTTTGTCCAATGCTAACTGCTAATTTTGCGTTGTAACGTGCTGATGTTACTAATGCTGTGGTGTTCGTTTTGTCAGAGCAGACGTCTTCAAGTCCTTGGTGGTTTGGTCTTTGTGTGTTAGCAGCAGTTATGTCGATTGCTATTTGTACTGCTTATTTATGCCTTGTTGGTTTGTTCTGTTTAACAGAATGCTTGCATTTGACTTCTGTCTTTAAACTGCAGTTTTCACATTTCCAAAGCTGGTGGTCTCCGACTCAGCTGAAAAGGGGCCACCCTTTAGCTGCCAGTCGGCAAGACACATTTTTCTGAAATAAGCAATGATGTGTTTTATTACATAAAATAACTACAACAGTTGCTGAACTTATTTTAACTACAAAATCCTTTCATGCTTTGATGTGAATTTTTGGGATGAAAAGCAAAGCCTGAATGCAGCAGCCAAGGAAGAGTATGAAGAACCACAGGGAGGTGGCGAAGAAGTGGAGATATTCACATGCCCTTATCCGGACTGTGGGCATACGTTTGGATATAAGCGAAGCTGTGTTGCTCACCAGCGCTCAAAGCACGGTGGTGTTTATGGCGGTGATAAGCTGGTTGCATTCTTCTGCCGCATTAAGAACTGTGGGCGTACGTTCTACACGAATTCTTCTCTAGCAAAGCACCAGAAGTCCATGCATGGCCTTGTGTCTATCTCCAGTGCTAACTATGCATAGCGTTTCTGATGTTGTGTCATTCGCTGGTGTCAAACGTTTTGTTGTATGATTTAGTTTCGTTTGTTTGTGCGAATATATTTTGAGTGTGTCGTTATTATCTCGAAATGGAAAAGTTAGCACATACTGTTGACGGTTTTTGTGTTGCATTTAACGTTGTTTATGCTGCTTTTATTGTGTTGGTTTGCCCTGTTCAACCGAATGTTTGCATTTGACTTCTAACATCGAGTTGCAGTTTTAGCATATTCTAAGCCGGCGGTCTCACACGTGTTTGGTTATCAGATGATGAAAATAATGACAGTTATTTACTAGCTTATAAACTGCCAGTACCCATTAGTACATCAGAATGACTTTCAACATGCTGTATTTATCATCGACGTTCAAAACAACGCATTGATGTGAATTTTAGGATGAAAAACGAGTCGTGCAAGCAGCGGACAAGGAAGACTACGAAGAATCACAGCAGGATGCTGAAGGAGTGGAGCTTTTCACATGCCCGTACCCCGACTGTGGACGTGTGTTTAAGTACAAGAAGGGCTGTGTTGCTCATCAACGTACAAAACATGGTGGTGTCGATGAGGGTATCTTGCAAGCAGTTGAAGACTCTGAAGAATCACAGACAGATGACGAAGAAAAGGAGGAATTTTTCGTATGCCCATACCCTAACTGTGGGCGTACATTTAAGTACAAGAAGGGTTGCATTGCTCACCAACGTACAAAACATGGTGGTGTTCACGGTGGCGATAAGGCTGCTGTGTTCTGCTGTCACATTAATAACTGTGGACGTGCGTTCTACACAAATGCTTCTCTTACACAGCATCAGAAACGACCCCATGGGCCTGTTTCTATGTCGGATGCTAATTTTGCTTAACGTACTTGCATTTGTGATGTTGCAGCATTCGTTGATGTCATACATTATATTGTATTACTTAGTTTTATTTGTTCGTACGCATATATATTTGACCATAGTTATATTTGTGTATCGAAAGTTAACCTTTACTGTTGATGGTTTTTATGTTGTGTTTAGTGCCTTTTATGCTGCTTATACTTGGTTTGCTTTGTTCAACTGACGTTTTGTGTTTGACTTTTAACACCAAGTCACAGTTTTAGCAAGTTCTAAGCCAGCCGTCTCTGACTTTTGATTACTAAGTGATAAAAATTTTTAGAAAACGTAAACATAACTTGCCCCATAGTCAGCATCGCTCTCTCGCAGCTCTGTGACCTTCGGGTTGGTGTTGATCTTCGTTTAAGGCCCTAAGCCTGATGTGAGTGCAAACAACTCAGTTATATGCAGCCCTGCCAAGTCTCACGCTTCTCCCGTGAGTGTCGTGCATTTTCAGTTCACTCACGCTTCTCCACCCACCTAAGTTTTATTTCACACATTTTAGTCTTCTGTCGATTACGCGCAATTTTGTACGGCAACGACGGAAAGTTGTCTCTCTAGTTGCAATTTCAAAGTTTAAAATGCGCAAATGCTTTGGCAGATGGGGCTGCACCCCGGACCCCGCTCAGAGAGCTTAATTACAGTGTTACCCAAACTCTGGATTTTGAAGAAAGAGACAAAAAGCGTGAAAAGGAGAAGGGAGAAATGAAAAAAAAGTAAAAAGAGAGAGGAGAAAGAGGAAAGGGGACAAAGAAGAGAGGGAGGGGAATTGATGATAGTCTCATGCATTTTGATTTTCGGACCTTGGCAGCTATGTATATGGCACCGGGCATTAGGCCAGACCTCTCTCATATACTGCCGTTACATTCACGATGATGAGGCTGGTACCAAATTGTACTGCTTGGTAACAGAGGCATATGTGTGCAAACAACTTGCCTTGGCTTGGAGTCGAACCTGCAACCTTGGGGTTACCAGTTTGGTACGCTACCATTAAACCACCAAGGCATACAGTGATAACAATAACGATAATAATTTATTAGCTTATATAGTGCCAGTTGCACATTTGAAAGACTTTCGAAGTGGTGTGTTTATCGTCAGCATTAAAAACACTTTGATGTGGATTTTAGGATGAGAAGCAACACCTGCACGCAGAGGCCGATCAAGACTACGAAGAATCACAGGAGGATGGTGAAGGAGAGGAGCTTTTCACCTGCCCATACCCTGACTGTGGACGTGTGTTTAAGTACAAGAAGGGCTGTGTTGCTCATCAACGTACAAAACATGGCGGTGTTTATGGCGGTGATAAAGTGGTTGTATTCTGCTGCCGCATTAAGAACTGTGGGCGTACGTTCTACACGAATTCTTCTCTAGCGAAGCACCAGAAGTGGGCCCATGGCCTTGTGTCTGTCTCTGATGCTAATTTTGCTTAACGTACTTGACGTTTCTGATGTTGCAGCATTTTCTGGTGTGGGACTTGTATCATTTCATTACTTAGTTTGGTTTCTTTAGTGTTTATGTAAATATATTTGTGTTGCCGTAGGACAAGGGACCTGTGTGTCAAAAGTGTGGTGGATGGCTACGCACTATACAGTATGTCGGCACTTGGCTGGCATTTTCCTGGCTGTATTTGGAATGGACAAGTTTGCACTCACTGTTGACAGTTTTGAGTGCTGTTTGTACTGTTTATGTCATGTTGCTTTGGCTCACCATTTCTAAACTGTTTTGCTTTGCATAAAATATGGCTTCTGTGAAATGTGGTCACATTTGCAGTATCTCAGTGGTTATGGGTGTCACTACAAGTGTTTATACTTGTGCAAGTTTAGTGTTTTTGTAAACACAGCACCATTGTGAACTCTTGTCAAGTGTTTAATTTTTGTAGTTTGTATTTTCAATTAATTGAATTGCTGTTTTTGGTTTTCGTGTTGTCTTATGTTTATTGTAAGAACATTGTCAGTTATTTATGGGTTTCGATCAGTATTATGTTATTAATTTGCAAAACTGTTGTTTTTTGGCATCTGACAAGAAAGCTAGTGTGTTGTTAATTTTTTAGCCTAAATTGTTAGATTTGTATTCAGAATTTACTTCATGATTGATTTCAATCATCTTATCTGACCTTGGATTGTACAAAATGTTACCACTTTGTCCATGAAAATTTTATGACATTACATGCCTGTCTCTCTTCTGCCATTCTGCAAAAAATATTTGTCTAACTATTAAGCATGTTTCGGTTTTTCGTGTTCAGTGTACTGAATTCAGTCAACTTTTTCGTCGATGTTATTTCTGTTCTCACAGAAGCATATTGCTAATATCGAGGATGGCAAAATGATGTGTGACGAAACATCCTAACTGCAGACTACAAAGTTATGCAAGATACAATACAATACAACAATACAATACAATCCTGAAATTGCACTCAAAAACTGACAGACAAACCGTCAGTTTAATCTAGCACATAAACTAAAAAGAACTGAAATGTTTAAAAGAAAATGAAATGAGAGATACTGAGAATAGATGTACTGTTAAATGTAAAACTGACAAAATTCGAAAAATGACTGAAGTAAAGAAAACTAAAATAAGAAAGAAAAACTGAAAAAGGTAAGAAATAAAGAATAATAATGAAGACTAAAAATCAGAAAAAAAACTGAAAAGAGTGACAGTAAACATAAAAACCGTGAGCGGGTCCGAATAGCCGTGGAGTCAGTCCGAGGAGGTGCCAGATGTCTATGGAGGATAGGATTTGAGAAAAAGAAAAGTTTTGAGATTGGAATTAAAGAATGATGATGAAATGAGAGATACTGAGAACAAAAATAGTGTTAAATATAAAACTGACAAAATTCGAAAAATGACTGAAGTAAAGACAACTAAAATAAGAAAAAAACTTAAAAGGTAAAAAATAAAGAATAATAATGAAAACTAAAACTCAGAAAAAACTGAAAAAAGTAAACGTAAAAACCGTGAGTGGGTTCGAATAGCCATGGAGTCAGTCCAAGGGGGTACCAGATGTCTATGGAGGATAGGATTTGAGAAGTTGTAAAGATGCTACTTAAATATTTGAAACATTACAAAATGAAATATAGCAAGCAAAGCGGTATGTTAGCATTATCACATTGATGACTGGAGGCTAAGAGGGAAGATTGTTAGAACTACCATTATGTTATTTGCATATGCATGCGTATAATGGAGTTCTTACAATTTTGTGTTTTGTGTTTCTGTAAAGGTTAAACTTTCTGTTTATTGTAAAGTTTAAACTTACTGTTCCATTATTGTGTTTGTGCGCATTCTGCCTGACTGAAATGACCTGTATTGTGTCGCGTGGGACGTTAAACCCTATACACTCTCTCACACTATTAACACATTTTACAAGAACATTAACAACACTTGGGGGAAAGTCTGAAAAAATGGATTGCGTGGAAAGTTGTTTTTCAGTTTTCTTGAAATGTTGTCGACAACAGATAGGATGTTGGTGCCATTCTACTCTCAATATGCAGGCTTGGTGTTTACTGTTGAAGCAAAATGCCATTGTTATTTACTTCATTTTGTCTGATAATCAGTTTAGTTCATTCTGCTAGAGAAACTGGTATCATACATTGAAAACGGCCCGTTTTGTAGCTGCGTTCTTGTACTAACGGACGTAGGTGCACATGTTTGAATGGGTTTCAGGAGGACTGCGAGGATGACGGTGCAACATTTGAAGCGCGGTTGCAGGATGGTACAACTGACAGTCAGCTTCTGTTTGAATGTCCCTACCCAGGCTGTGACCATTCGTTTACATACAAGGGCAATCTGAATGTGCATCAACGCAAGAAACACGGTGGCGTCTATGGCTCGGACCAGCAGATGACGTTTTTCTGCCGAGTGCCAAACTGTGGTCGCAGTTTCTACTCAAGGGGTGCTCTTGCCAAGCATCAGAGTTGTATACATTTCAAAAATTACCTGTCTGGCTACGATGGTCAAACCTAGTCAGTGTTACATATTTGTTACTGGGTCACGTGATTTACTTGTTTATCAGAATATTTTTTTTGTGAGTTTGTGACAGTGTGTTTACATTATGAGTTGCTAGTTTTTGTCATTTGGCATGTTTGAAAAGTTGTGGTGGTTTTCCAGTTACTGTATATATGAGCATTTCACTGTATCGTAGTTGTTTCTTTTTCATAGCATGACAGCGTAAGTTTTACTTTTGTCTAAATTTCTGTGGACTTTTTTTACCATGGTAATATTAGTTGTCAAACTTTTGCATACATTTTGGGCATTATGTTGGGATATTATATGCATTGGCCATGTTAAAACATGTTTATGCTGTGTTTGTATGCCTGTTAGATACAGTGTATCACATGTCTGAGAGAAAATGTGTACTTTGCTATTGATGTATGCATTATCGATTTTCAGTAGTGGTAGTGGTGCTTTAAGCAAAAGTATTTTGTTCGTATCAATTTCAAAGTTGCATTTGGCTAGTGAACTTGCATTAATTTGTCACATGTTCTTGAACTGAACTATATTTTATCATGTTGTGTTTATTCGAACAACATTGTCAGTTTTTCTTTGGGTTTTGATCACTGCATGTTACATTTTTCAGAAGTAATATTTCATGATTAGCTAACTGAGTTGTATAAAAAAGCGACAGAAATAAAATTTTGCTCTTTTTGGTTAATTTCACTTCAGTTATTTTCTGTCACTTTGTATGCTTCTTTGGGTATGTATAGCCTATGTGTTAAGGCAGAACGATTGTTTTCATTCAGATTTATGTGGGTTTTTTCAGTAAAAAATTTGAACATTAGTGTTGGGAGCCAGTTGTGCATGGCGTGCTCATGTGCTTATCTGCATTATTTTCTGTATAGTGACTGCGACTGTGAGTAAATATTACTTGATGTTGTTCTGTGAAATATGATTAGATATCTGTAAAACTTCGAATAGAAGCCCTTGGCTTCTATCAGTACAAGTTGCTTGGATCCTTGAAGAAGTTCTTTGGAAATGCAAAGAAAGCCGTCAGAAATTCGGAAAAGAAAAATTCTTTGGAATTCCTAAATAATCTGACATAGGAAGATCTTTGGAAAATGTCTTAGGACAGTTTCGAAAATTTGGCCCTAGGACTTGTGTTTTAACACATAGCTTGTATCTGTGACCCAGCGTTTATATGGGACCCAGCTTCAGTTTGAAGTTTTACGGTCGTCAGTCGTGTTATCCATCAGTCGTCCATTGTTTTGCTGTTGTTCAGGGCTTTGAAATCGATGAAACCGACCCTGGCCAGCTAGCGTACCCAGACTACGAAGCCTCCGATGGTGTGGACACAGATAGTTCTTCCGCTACTAGTCTCCATGTGTGCCAGTACGCGGACTGTGGTCGTGGCTTTCAGTACAAGCGGAATCTGGATCGACATCAGCGTCAGGTCCATGGGGCGCTATATGGCGCAGCACAGCAGGTGGCATTTTTCTGCAGTGTTCAGAACTGTCGACGTACGTTCTACTGCAAGAGCACCCTGGCCAGGCACCAGCGATCCGCTCACGGATACGTTACCAGCGACTTGTTCTGAAGCGTTTTTCACCGTAGCAGTTGTCGTTGTTGTTGCCACGTGTGTGCAGTTATCGGTGCTGTAGCGGTAAATTTTTGTTTGCGGGAATGCTTTCCGTCCATCCTCTTTACTTCTAATAGAAATGGATAGGCCTCTTTAATGCAGCTGTCTTCAAACGTATTTTAGGGCATTTTGCTCTCCTGACACTGCGTCTGGTGACACCAAATATTGTATTATTTTTTTATTTTTAGATTTTCAAAGGGATGGGCATTTCCTTCTGAAAAAAACATTTTAGGGAACTGTGTTCTCCTGCATTCCTCAGGCTACACCACTGCAGGCAGTAGCTGTTGGTGTTGCATTTTTTGGTTTAATCTGTAAAGTATACGAAATATTCATTTGCTGTGGATACTGCTGTGATCAGTGGTTTATCACCGTTGGCTCAATATGTTATGTTACGTTATGTTTTATCTGTTTCCAGTTTTGTGGTTAATTGACAGCGTTAAACAGTTTCAGCTTGCATTGAGAATGGGACATTGATTTTAGCTGTCGTGTTGCAATGTTTTTTGTTATTGTGCTAGGCTGACAGATTTGTGTATATGGATGTGTGAGTTTGCATTTAAAGTTGAAAATCGCAAACGGAAAAGTGTTTTGATTAGTCTTCCAGCAATTTGATCATATAATTTCGTAATAATAATTTTGTAACTGAAATTCGTTGCTTTTTTATTATTGAAGAAAATATGCATTTATGAGTCCTTCATATTGGTTTTTTTTGTTTATTTTAGAAGTTAGTTCTAAGAGCCATAATTGTGCAACTATAGGCCTACCAAAGCTTTCATTTTGAGGGTAGAATGACCAAACGTCCTATCTGTTGTCGGTGACGTTTCAAGGAAATTGAAAACAGCTTTCTACACAATGCGTCTTTCAGACTTGTTTCCCAGTTTTTTTTTAATGTTCTTGTTAAGTTTGTTAATAAATAACACCCAGATTCGTTTGCTACATGTCATTTTGTAGTGAAGCATTATCACATTGATGTCTGTCTGGAGTATAACAGGGAAGATTATTAGAACTACCATTATGTTAATTACATATGCAGGCATATAATGAAGTTCTTACAATTTTAGGTTTAGCTTGTTTTTTTCTGCATTTTGTGTTTTGTGTTTCTGTAAAGGTTAAACGTACTGTTCCGTTATTATGTGTTTGTGTGCATTCCGCCTGGAAAGGCCGTCCCCGAAATGATCTATACTGTGTCGGGTGGGATGTTAAACCCTACTTACTCACTCATTTTGTAGTGAGATAAATATTTAAGTAGCATTTTGAACAAATTTGTAGTTTGTAGTTAGGGCATTTTGCCATAGTCAGCTGTAGATACGATGTTTTTTTTTATTCTGCCATTCATTTTTGTCTGTCTGATACAGTGTTCAAATTAGTTGTTTGTGTTTGGTTTTGTGGTATTTTTGCCATAAAAAATGTGCACAATGACAGATGTTACATGCTGGCCACACCTTCCGGTTTAATTCTGCTGCTCATACAAAGTTGCCTCATCAGATTTTGTACTGGATAAGCACCAGGTTACAAAACCGTTTCTAAAAGCTCAATCTGGTGCGTTTTGTTGAGTTTTGGGTTAAACCCAGGTTTTTGAAAATCCATACTTTGGGTTTTCGTGGGTTCGCTTATACCAGAAGAGCACTGCTGGATATTATTCGTGTTAAATACATACCAAAAAATTTGCAAAATCACAGGTTTATTATTAAGTGAATAAATTTTTCAGTAATAAAATATTTCATTATCAGTGCAGCAATAAACAAAAAATTGAATTAAGTTTGGGTCGGTTTTTCGGTGGGTTTTTAAGTGCATTACCCAATGGAACCCGCTGGGTTTCTATGTTATTCTCGGGTGCCTGAACCCGGATAAGCACAGCACAGCGTTAATTGCAGTATCCCCTAAATTTTGGGCTGTCGGAAATTTGTTGGAACATCTTGTTATCAGAATATTTCGTCCAAAAATGCAGAAATTGGCACTGAAAGAAACCGTTTGCGAGAAATTTATAAACAAAATTGAAACTTTGAAAATCTTGTCGGAAATTTACGGCTGTGTGCTGGAAATCTGTATTGTCTTTCGGAATTAAGATTACAACTTCCTGCCTCGCCTACTTTTTTTAACCGGCGACGCCACTGGCTATATGTGTGGACGTTTTAGGACTTTGCGACCGAGCCTGACGGTTCATTTGACTGTGGCGCGGTGGAACGCACTGGAGAGGATGAAGGCGCCGCCGATGTGCAGGGAGGCTGCTCGCATATTTGTCAGTACCGTGACTGCGGCCTTGCTTTCCTACACAAGCGCAGTCTGGATCGACACCAGCGTCAGAAGCATGGCGCGCTGTACGGAGTCACTCACCAGATGGCGTTCTTCTGTGGCATCGACGACTGCCAGCGTACTTTCTACGCCAAGACCACGCTCATCACGCATCAGCGAACCGTGCACGGCGTCTTAGCCGACGACCTCCAGTGATTGACTGTCAACATTCTTGGTGCATTCTGTAAAAGACACCCCACAACTCCAGTGGGGAAGACAGCGCGCAGAACGAGCTTATACCACTCTAGACAGTGTACTGCTGTGATTGATTGATGACCAGTGGCGTCGTGGCCGGGGAGTGGGAGGGTCGATTGCCCCCCCTCTCTATATATATATCTTCCTCTTTCTCTGTAAATTTTGGGCTGTCAGAAAGTTGTCGGAAATTTTTTGTCAGATAATTCTATCCATAAATGCATAATCTGTGGCTGAAAATCCCCATTTTAAGGAAATCTTGGTGCAAAATTGAAATTTTGAGCACACACATGACTTCATCTGTTCGAATTCTGTCGGATATCGCAGTGTTTGTTGGAAAATTGCAACTTTAATTCCCGCCTGGCCAACTTTTTCTCACCATGCTGGCTGTGTACGTTTTTTGGTGCACTTATCTGATTACAGCTTTATTATTTATTATGGATGTTGGCATCTACATATTTTTGCATGCCATTATGCGAATGTGCTTGCGCAATAGCCTCTGAATACGCTTATAACAGTCGTTTATATCGTTTTGAGTTCTACAGTAACCACTGTCATGTGGTGTTAATTCCACTTTAATTTGCGTCATAGATAATATCAGTAAAATGGCTGAAGGAAATCTAGAAAGCTACATGTTGTATATACTTCAGTTTGTGTTTGTGACATAATTTGCATGTATAGGCCTATTGCATCAGTAACGAAGCCGTGTGTTTGGCCTATTTTGTGATCTTTTCGTTAGCATCTTGGTTATTGTAGTTGCAAAGTGCTGCCACGTCATTGTGTTTAACATTCTGTTTCGGTCGGCGAGTCAGCAACTGATATCCTGTATCGTGCAGTAGTTTCAGTGATTGGGCTACTATTTAGACTTGGTGAAGTGTTTAGCAATGTGAGTATTTTCATTTGCAGTTTTTATCAACCATAATAGTTATGATAGTTTACATAGGCTATGCTTGGCTGTGTTAGCCATAATGATAAATAATAGAACATTTTGTTTGGTTCGACTATGATGACCTTTACAGTGCATTGTGGGTAGTTCAGTAACTGTCTTGTTTGCATTGAGTAATTACTAGATTCAGAATACTGCATACTAAGAAGCGGTCATTGTAATAGATATGGTAATAATACATTAATAAGTAAAATAATATTATTTTCTGGAAGTGTTTTATTATTTGATATTTTATTTCAAATCATTGTGATGTGATGTAAAAAGCGTTTTGTTAGTCAGTTGAAGTTGTAACGTTTTCAATTACATTTTGAACTTGCGTCAAAAGTTTATGCCACAACCGCAGTGTTAATAGTTACAGTAGGCTGTATATTGAGATCAGCAAAATTGAACGGATTTACATAGGCCCAGTGGGCTGAATTCACAGATAGTTAGGTCTATACCTTTTGGGTGGGACGTTAAACCCTACTCACTCACCACATGAGACCGAAAATTGGAGGATCTAGGAAGACCAAAGACCGAAAATACAGGACCATAGCCCACTAGCAACGTGTCATGGAGGACTTGTCCTTGTTCTCAAGGATCCTCGAGGACAAAGAGCAGTGGCTTTGGCCTTGATGAGCAACTGCAAGTTTGGCTGGATGTTAGAACCCCAAAATCTTCCCTCTCTCTGTGTGTCAAGGACCCTCGAACGGTTTAAGCAGGGTGCACGAATGTGACAGACTGACAGACCACGCTACGGAGAAATGTGTACAAGAGTGTACTGCAAGAAACGATTTCGCCTAAATCATTTTAAACATTCAGCAGCGGCCACTTGTGCTGTGCAAAATTGTTTTATGTATATTAATGTACAAAACATCAGTTTATACGCTTGTTAACGGCGACATGCAATGAGAGACACATCGAAAACAGCAAAAATCAGAAAAAGGTGATATCACTCACCATCACATCGTCTATCAATGTCAATGTGCTGTTGAATAATATCACCTTTTAATAATTTTTGCTGTTTTTGATGTGTCAGTCATTGCATGTCGCCGTTAACAAGTGTATAAACTGATGTTCTGTACATTTATATTTGCTGTTTTATTACAATAACAAAAGTTTTTATGTTGGTGGTCAATTATAAACCATCTGCTTTTCACGGCCATGAAGACACTGAACCTTAAATATTTTGGGGTCACGATTTTGATCTTTAGGGGTCACGTGACGTCATCGATCACGTGACCATTGGACTCGGCATATGTGGTTTCCTATTGGTGGTCCATTGTAACCATGCGTCTGTCTTGCACCGTTACGGAGATATAAAGCCTCAAAGTTGCAAATTTTGTGTCGATCGGTTAAGGGGTTTCGGATCTGCGCGGGGTCGAATTTTGCCATTCTCCATTGACGTAGCCAGTCGCCATTAGCGAGGTTTAGATTACGCGTATACGCGTGGTTGTACGGATACGGGAACGCCTGGGAACTATTTTCTGCGCTGTGACGTAATCGGAATGTGTGCCTGTGTGGGCGGAGTCAATAATTGGCGGG
>Ga0056128_1007762_pt1 | contig 13545 bp, 8 predicted proteins | sample WorMetLIZISLAND2_FD_71113 | JGI IMG/M metagenome (GOLD analysis project Ga0056128, IMG submission 71113) | Marine gutless worms symbiont microbial communities from Max Planck institute for Marine Microbiology, Germany - Olavius geniculatus... ... | reverse complement strand
AACTAACACCACCAGTAGTCTAAGTCAACTGAACTGATGTGAACGTTAATGTGAATATTGCACAAACTGTCGTTTGCATGTTTTTCTTAGATTTAGATTTTTTTAGATTTAGATTTATTATGTATATCTTGTAGTTGCGTTGTTAAAAGTTGCGCTTGTCAACTTTACATTAAACGAATATATGATGATGATACTTCCGTGATCATCTCACCTCACTAGTGTCACCAGTCTGAGTCCGGACTGAAAATAAAATCCGGTGTCAGTCCGGCCCGGACTGATAATAACGTTTACTATCACCACTCTTGTCATTCATCACCCCATTATTCTTTCGTTCCAATCTCAAAACTTTCCTTTTTCTCGAATCCTACTTTCCATAGACATTTGGCACCTCTTCGGACTGACAACACGGCTACTTGAACCTGCTCACTGTTTTTTAATTATTTTTTTTCTTTTTTCAGTTTTTTTCGAGTTTTAGTTTCCGTTACTTCTTTTCTTTTAAAGTTTTTTTCCTATTCTAGTTTTTCTTTATTTCAGTCATTTCCCGAATCTTTTATGTTTCTTATTATTATATAATTTATAACTATTTCTATTTTCAGCATCTCTCATTTCATTTTTAGAAACATTTAAGTTCTTTTTAATTTAAGCGCTAGATTAAACTGACAGTGTGTCTGTCAGTTTTTAAATGCACATTTCGTATTGTATTGTATTGTATTGTACCTTGCGTTCGGTTCTCCACTTCCGGTATGAGGCAGGGATGCGCACGGAGCAATATCTGTCGACCGTGATGCAGAACACCGTGTAGATGGAGCAGAGACAAGCGGTGTAGTCAAGCGACAACCAGAGATCGCACAACAGTTCACCCAGCGGCCAATGCTGGCCGGACAAGAGGTAGATTGTATAGAGAGGCATTGACACAGCGCCTATGAGCAGGTCGCTGGCTGCCAGTGACGCTATGAAATAGTTTGAAGGTTGGCGAATTGTGCGCTCGAGCACAAACGACAGCAGAACCACCGTGTTACCGGCCACAGTCACTGCACTGGTCAAAGTCGCCAGCAGACCCAGGAGAACAGTGTTCATAGCCCAGGACGATATACCACCACCACTACCGGCCGGCGGCGGGACGGTGACGTCATCGGTCACGGTCACGTGGTCTGACGCTAGCAGGACGTAGTGCGGCACTGCGCATGCTCCGTGGGACGAGCTACAGTTAGCAGCGACTAGCCCGACGACTGATGCCATGACCGTGTTCTACCTGGACATACACAGTAGACAAACTGATGTATCAGCGACAGATTTCGCCAGGTCTAAAAATGTACACTAAACCTCCGTCCGAAGTGGGATAACGGATAAACGAGTGTTGGACTAATTTACACACTGCAGACAGTGTTTTACTACTTTTATTTCACGGTTGCCGAGCACTGTTGCTCGTTTTGTCACGCATGAGTGCCCGTGGGTTATCAACCCGATATAGCACGTGGTGCTAGAGACGATATAGTTCGATTGCTGCCGTGGAATAATGACTGATTGTCGTCACTTTCAACTTTGCTGCAGAAAGACATCATCGACAAAATCCACCACTACACCAGTAATAATATTTGCAGATTTAAACATCATTTCGCACATCAAATTTTTCGTACTGATTAAAACCAGCTGAACGCAATTTGCCTATGCCCTATGAGAACTAAATCATATTTGTAATTTTGTACGTTTATGTTTTAACAAGAACAAAAAAACACGACATTAAAAAGCACAAAAAGATTAAGAAAATTAAAAAAAACAATAAAACATTTTAAAAATTTGAAAACATTAGAAATATGTTTTTTAAAACTTTTATAAAAAAAACATTACAAATGTTTTTACATCTATGGTCGGCATTGTCGCCGGCTACTCGTGCACGGGAAACGTTTACACTAATTTCGATTTTGAGTTAACGAACCTTACGGGACGGACAGACGGACGGACGTACGGACGGGCGAGCAAGACCCGTCATGGACGGTCGCACCACAATTTTATGTAGATAATTAAAAAATATCAATTAAAACGTTGCCGCCGGTAACAATCGAAGCGAAGGAGAAACGCAGAACAGCACTAATGAAACTAATGAAGCTCGTTTACACGTCTCGAGGTGTAGATGGTTCTTTAATGTTTCATTAGCAACCAACTCCAGTGGCATCAAATAACTCGGAACCACCATAAGCTGAGTGGCCGGCGTTAGTGACTGCGGTTCCGTTCTCAAAATATTGAAGTATTCGAGTACAATTTTGTGATATTTAATGTTCCGTTGAAGATAATAATTAATGTAAAATATAAAGAATACAGTGACCAAAGATAGGTTGAGTTAGACTAAAAATTATAATAGCCAGAATACGACACAGACGTCTCCAATACTTTGGACGTGTAGTTCGAATAGAGCAAGGAAGATGTACCCCAAACTGGCATTAGAAAGTTACGTGAACGAAAGAAGTAAAGGAAGACCAAAAAAAAAGTGGCTGAATGGAATTTAAAAAAAAATCACGTGAAACCACTCAACATGACGATCCAGGAAGCCACAAAGACTGCACAAGACCGAGCAACTTAGAGAAGGATCCGAAGAAGCTGCCGTTTCGTGCTTCTCGAGCATTGTCATGATGCTTACTTTATGGCATTTCTTAAGCTACCTTTACCTTACCTTGCTTTACCTTCGGGGTGGACAGGTGTCCAGCGCTGAGGCCGAACTCTGAGGCCGTATCAGTTCGGCCCAATGCGCAGCCCCGAATGTAATCAAAGGTCACATTAGCATCTTACTGGTTTTTGCGAACCGAATAAGGGATATTGGCTGAACCTTACTTAGTTCTTCTTCCTCTAGTAGGTGAGATCCAAAAATGGAATATTTATTCTACATTCGAGCAGAGCATGTTCCCAGAAAGAGATAGGTATAGTTTTTAAGCTACCATCGATCCAATTATTCATTTGGTTCAAGCGTTAAGGTCTTAAAAACAAAACCAGTGTTCCAGAGTAGACGGCAATTAAGTTAGTTTTTTTTCCAACCGACATTACTCATAATATTGAACTATAACTGGTAAAGCACAGTGACGAATGAAGACAGAAAAACGTTAATACACTATAAGGCATAAAAACACACCAATTTTTTTACCACAACTTGAAAAAAAGTTATTCAATTTTAATATTTTTGGTACACACATTTATGACACAATTGGCCATTAAATGGCCGTTCAGTTACCCACCTCATCCAACATCTGCTTTTGCACTACCTGGGAAAAAATAAAACAGACAAAATATGCTTTAAAATCAACAAAAAACATAAAATTTCATCTTTCCGGATATTTGGTCACTAACAACCAATCCATTACAAGGTTTGTCTTTTGTGCAGCAGCACTTTTATTAAATAGGCCTAACATTCAGGAATATTGATGAATTCAAGAAGCGACTGGTGAAGTCTGGATTGGTCTGGAGAAGAACGTTATCGACGCTGCTATCAACGAATGGAGGAAGTGTCTCCGAGCCGAGCCCACGTTCGTGGACCAACATTTTAAACATTTTTGTAGGCAGTTAAAAATAAACAATTAAATAAACTATTTGCTAAAGCAATGAAAATATGGACAAAATATGTGTTTTGTGTGTTGTTTTGATTAAGCAATAAGCTTAATACCAAAGTGGTTAAAAATGCAATATTTTGTTCGTTTTTTCTTCAGGTAGTGCAGAAACAAACAATAGGTGAGGTGAGAAACTAAACTGTCATTTGATGGCCAGTTGTATCCGAAATATTCGTACCAAAATTTATTAAAATTAAATCACTTTTCAAGTTATGATAAAAAATTTTGGTGTGTTTTATGCCTCACAGTGTATTTCATAAAGTAGTCTGTGTAACGAGCAACGACCCCTTATAGATGTGGCAAAATTTGCAAAGATATTACATTTCAAAATTTTTGCTTAGCGTGCCAGTAAATAATCGTGAAAATCGGCCACCGTGAATATTATTGGAGATGTAAGAAAAGTGCGTGGCCCTAGAAACAATTAATTATTAGATTTTGGTGACGGTCCGAATCACGATCCGGAATTGGATAATCCGGATAATTCCCGGTCTGGAATTATCCGGATTCCTTGGTCGATTAGACTTGGTTTGCGCTCTTCGAGTGCTTCTGGGCGGCTGTTGTTATTGCTGCAATAACGCGGGGTTTCCATTCAACGCAACGCACGAAACGTACGCAACGAATGCAAGGAAATGCGCAACATACGCAATAAATGCAAAAAGTAGACCCTACGCAACAAACAACGCAGCTGACGTAACTGATGCAACGATCCAAATGCAATGCTAGAAGCGGTCGTTGCGTCCGTTCCGTCAGCTGCGTTTGTTGCGTTACGTCCGTTGCGTTGCGTACGTTGCATGTGTTGCGTTTGGTGAAAACCCCACTTAATGAGCATAAAACTGCTGCACGCAGCTTTCTGTTTAAATTTGTATTAAAAGAATTTTCGTGCTGAGTTTTTTTGCTATGTGTTTGGTTTTGAACTCGAGCTATCAGCAGGCGTATAATGGGGTGTTTACACAATCCAGCAAACGTCCAGCAAACTTCCAGCAACCGTAATGCTGGACGTTTGCTGGATCGTGTAAACACCTTATTACTTAAACCGCAATCTACTAAGGGACAGACAACACACGTGCGTGTTCTACAGATTTAATGAAATCTTTCTGTATTACCGCTAATAATTATTATTTGAAGTTATTACGTGACTGTAATACATAGTAGTGTCATGTTGCAACTCGTCGCGCTGGCTGAATAAACTCATTATCTTATTATTTTATTCAGAGATGTGTTTTATCTGCACGGTCTTGTTCACCAGATACATAGGCTATAGTATTCCGCGACACTGGGTGTAGACCCACGTGCATACGTGTACTGTAGTCTAAAAGATAATCAACCTGTCAGTCCACGTGAATGATTCATTTCTCACTGTTCTATTAAGAAAAGCTACTCAACCCAAGACTTTTTTGTTGACCAAGACCGAAACTTTCGTTTGTTTTTGAGAGCAATACTAAAACCAAGTCCAATACTTTTTTTTACTCGAGGCACCTCGAAAGTCAAAACTCAGAACCATTACTGTGATCTCGCAGACGACATTACTAGGCCTATGGAGGCTTACTGTTACCGAAATTCTCTGACATGCAAACCTATACTTAAGCTGCTACGCTTGATACGAGCGTATAATATGTAATCTAATAAAAAATCTGAGCTAATACTCATGAGACAAACGAGAGCCTACTGCATTTTCTGTTCGAAGGCTGTTTTGGTCTTTCTCCATCCAATTCGTCGTAATTCGCTCTTTTGCAGCTCAAAATCGCAAAAAATAACTAAAAATCTTTATTTTTGAAGTTTAAGGTCATTCAAGGTCATCGATGTTAATACCACTAAAACGCACGGTATTAGTGCTTGTTACAATAAGCAGCATGTTTGTGCTTATCAGCAACCGTTTTAACGCTCGACAAGCCAATAGCGGAAAAATAACCACTTTTTACAGGGATAACCCTTTTTGACATCCTCGTGCGCAGGCCTTGTTGAACGTAAGGGGTCGGGACTGCTAGAATCTACACTGTGTCCGAATAAAAAACATCGCCGACATTTTCATTTTTAACTTGAAAAAAATTAAGCAATTTTAATAATTTTTGGAATCGATATTCCTAACACAACTTGGCCATCAAATGACTTTTTAATTTCTTACCTTACCCAACGTTTGCGTCTACACTACCTGAAAAATTCAGAACAAGCAAAATATGCGTAAAAATAAACAAAAAACGTCAATAAACATCTCCGACATTATCGAGTGTAACTTGAAGCAAAATCACCAGATTTTAATAACTTTTCACAGTATTGATGCTGCTGGTTATCAAACGACAGTTCAAGTTCCCGCCTCACCCAATGTATGCTTCTGCGCTACCGAGGAAAAGCAAAGCAGGCAAAATATGCATCAAAATGAACAAAAAGTCAACAAAATCTTCTATCTCCAGATCTGCAGGCCACAAATGTCTGTCGAATACAAGGTCTGTCATTTAGCAGTGTGTCTACCAAAGAACATTAAAAATGTTCATGAATCCAAGAAGCGGCTGGCGAAATCTAGCTGGATAATGGATTGGTCTGGTGCAGAACATTATTGACAATGCTGTCAACAAACAAAGAAACTGTCCTAATGCCTGCATTCGCAAGTGGGCTGACAGCTGAAATATTTTTTTTATTCCAGACTATTGCAAAAATGAACAAGGTCTATGAACTGTTAGTTAAAGTAGTAGAAATGTTAAAAAATATATTTTGTGTGCTATTTTAATTAAGTGATGCTTTGGATAAAAAATGCCACGTTTTGTTAATTTTTTCCAGATAGTGCGGAAACAGATTTTGTGGGAGGTGGAAAAATGGTTGTTTGATGGCCAGTTGTCTCAAAATTATTTCCGTCAAAAATTATTAAAATCTGATCATCCGTTTTCAAGTTACGATCGAAAATGTCGGGGATATTTTTTATTAGGACACAATGTAGATTCAATGATGAAAATTTTATGTGCAAGTTGTTTTGTTCTATTTCCAGCCATTTCGACGCAATTTACTCTTGAAATGTGTGTCGCAGCCCAAAAGTGCGATAAAAATTCACTAAAACCCTTTACTTTGGGGGTTTAAAGTTATTTACAATGTTGATAATTTTGAAAAAGCTTGTCGCTAGCTTGTTATGATATGCAGCATGTCTGTACCTATCTGCAACCATTTTCACGCTACATAAGACGAAAGCGGTAAAATAACGTCTTTTAAGGAGGTGCCCTTTTTCTCTCTCGTTCGTGGGGACCCCCTTCACCTAATAGCGGAATGAAATTTTGTCATGAAATACCAGAGACTCTGAGCTATCATACGATGACGAATTTTCTATCTCACTTGGGTTTGGAACGGTACTGGAACGTGACACCAAAACGGACAGACGGACGGAAAGACAGACAATTAGCGTAGCTAATGCGCGCTATGTTAGCTCTCGCACGAAAAACAATATACGGTCATGAAGCAAACGTTTGACGTTTTCTATTCTACTCCCAAGCTAAGTGATAAAACATTAACACAGTTAGACCTACAGCAAATGTTCAAATTGTTTCATTAAATGGCCATAAGTCTCCAGAGCAATTAATTTTAATGACCTGCGAATCAACATTGCTATAGTCTTGCGTTACAATGAGACGCGTCACATCGAAAGTATTTTGTAGCTGTCGAGTGTTGACGTGCCATGTTTTGTAGCATTAGGCTTAAAATTTAAACTAACTTTTGGCGTCAAATGCAGCAAACAAATTTTTCCAACCACAAAAATATGGTTAAAAAGGCAAAGATATTGACAAAATAGAAGTCATGTTTTTGTTATGAGGCTATAGGTCTATCAGTGCAAAACGTGACCAAACGTGTAAGTTGAAGATTTTGCAACTTATTTCATGACCCATTTAGTCATTCTATCTCTCACTATAGTGTCTGGAGTGTAATAAGTGCTCATAATCACACTTCGCTCAAGCGTGACGACTATTGCGCCTCGCGTTTAATTATATCACACGTGCGTCCAGGCAGAACACGCCGTCGATCACGCCCATGAAATAAGTACGCTACAATATAGTCTACTCTGTACCATGCTTCGTTACACTTGCATAATTAATGCACTGTACACCGTGTTCAAATCTATATACGTAACATATATACAGAATGTATGAGATCAATTAATAATGGACAAAATTTTTAGCAACTTTCCAACGATAATTGCAAAAATAGTCTGACAACTGTCGATAAAGAGAGTACGTGGTTTCACATCATCGATATGCGCAATAAAGCACGTTGCGGCATCAAAATCAGCGTGGCATGAAACCGGCATCGAAGACAGACAGATAGCCTTATACACTGACCGATGCCTCCCAGAGGCACATCTGTCAAATTTTACAGCAAATATTTCTTCGCATGCTTTGAAATCGTACGTCCGCTTAGCACTCGCGACATCTGAAATGTTTACCGCCAAACTACTGTCACTGTCACTGTTGTTAACTGCTCAAAGAATAGCGTAATTATGCTTAAGAAATAATAACTGTAATATTCCGGGCACATTGTCAACGACACTTACATTAAATAAGCTTATCGCACTTTATTTTCGACGCGTCACTAGTGACATATCAACGTCACAAAAGCAGGAAACGTAGACTAGTTAATGAGAAAAATCTATTACAGTTTCTTCTGTACAAAAACAAAATTCATCTAACAGTTTAAACAGCTTACATCACGGCTGTTCTTTGTACAATAAGCATGACATTCGGTGCTGAGAATAAATCAATCAATTTGCCGTCACTCACACGCGCGTAACGTTGGCTAATGGTGCAGGCTTCGATCTTCCGCTCCGGACGTCCCCATTTTGCGAGGTATTGACCGTATTGTCAAAAGTCCTAATCCGAACACTTTTTATCTTTCCTCATAAAAGTGTCTCGTTAGCTTTTTTAATCCACAATATTTATTTAGGTAAATATTATTAATAAATGCTTTGTTTTTTTTTCAGTCCAGATATTAGACAAGATGACAACCTATGGAAGCAGTGCTTTTGATCATGCCGGTCCATCTACTTGAAACGGTCTTCCGAGTTCCGAACACTCTTAAATGCAACCCACACGGTTTACCTATTTTCACACGTCATCTGAAACATTTTTACTTCTCGTTCTATTAGCACATCGAGCGCTTTCGAGGTTGCTACAGTTAACGCGCTATATAAATTACTTACTTACTTACTTACTTAGAAACGTGCTGAAAGAAAAGATTACTTAAGGGTCCGAATTTACCTTAGCCAAACAAACCGCACAGTTGTGCAACCATTAATTCGAGTCGAGTAAATTCTGAAAAGAATTCTTAAACACAAATATGTACAGTAATTTGCAACACAAGTACAATGTCAAAAGACAGTACTACACTACTGCTAGCATATCGTCTGCAGACTTACGTCGTTCAGTGGCGAGTAGGTGTAGATAGCAACTGAGTTCAGCTCATGTACCTGCTCACGGAGCGATAACAGATCGAACGTGACATCAATGACGTGACTGAAGTGGATGCAGTCAGAAAGATAGACACTGAGCGACCACTCCCTAGCCAGTGGCTGACCACTAGCTGACGACTGGCTGACCACTGACCACAAACTGACCATTGACTGACCACTGGCTGACGCAGCGGCACGCACACAGTCTTATATACCAGAACAACGTCTGTCAGTAGTGAGGCATCGACGACGTATTTATAGATCATCAATTGTTCGGTTTTGCATGTTCCAATGGCTTTTTCCTTCGTACGATAACGATTTTTACAATCGAGTTCTGTACTCAGTACCCTCATCATCAACTGTCATTCTTTCTGCATGTTTTGAAGTAATAATTACGAGGAGCGTTCAAAAAGTTTTGCAAGTAAATCGATATGTTAGACTGAAAAACTTTTCAATATCTTACACCAATAAAACAAACATTTCTTCGAAACTCATGTGAGCTTAAAGCGGATGTGACGTCATTATAACTTATGACGTCATAAGACGTTTTATATCGGTTTCTCCAGCCAGGCTTCTACCACAGACTTGAGTCTATCATTGTTTGGATAGCGGACACCACAGAGAAAATTTTTTTACATTTATAAAAAGATAATAGTTACTGTTAATCATATCTCTGTTTAACGTTTTATGACGTCATAGATTTAAGTGACATCACATCCGTTTTAAGCTCATACGAGTATGGGAAAAATATAACTTTTACCGGTGTATAAATTTTAAAAAGTTTGTTAGCCTAATATACCGCGGCCTATTGAGTTGTAAACTTTGTCTAATTTTCCTAGTATGTATAGGTTTTTCACGGCTGGCACAGATACTGGCTATTAAATATATATAATCACAAATAAAAAAATTCACGAACGTACTTGTCGGTGCTCTCATAAAATTACATGTCCCATGGCTTCGTGTTGGAAAATCTGACGGTAAACTGAAGAAATGTCATGCAACAGCGAGCCCAATTTTACGCTGTTTGCGCTGGCACTCCAAATCTTTCCTGCTTAACGCTCTATGACGTCATTCGTTACAATGACGTCATATCCGCTTTAAGCTCATACGTGTTCACGAGAAACATACGTTGTATTGGTGTATAATTTTTGAAAAGTTTTTCAGTCTAACATATCGACTTGCAAAACTTTTGAACGCCCTTCGTACGTAACAATAACACTGTGCAACTGCTCTCACGTCAATTACAAAGCGTAACATAACATTTATGTGTAACTTGCTGCATTTTTGTATTTTAGTGTTTTGGTACTGCTCATGTATAATGTTGAATTATTGTTTGAAGTGGATAAATAAATGTTAGCGACACAGTTGTATTATTCTGCTTTATTTTTTGTAAAATTTTATTAAAAATTCGACGATCCAATAAGTTGCAAAGCCACTGATGTTGCTTTATGTTTGTGATATTGCTCACCATAAAAATAATCGAGTAGCTTAAATTTGCTAAAGTTGTGTACTAGATCACATTTGCCTCATTTTGGATACCACGTGAAAGACAGAATGGCAGGAACCTTTCGCATGTTTATATCGAATCTAGCAGAACTCAACGTCCTAATCATCATTATCATCATCAATTCATCATCGTCTTTGACAGCAGCTGCACGGCGATGTTTGTATTAGTTATTAGTATTAGCAGCCGCTCTATTAACTGATGGAAATATTTCAATTTCCCACACAGTCAGTCACTTGTCTATTTGTTTTTGTATCTGTCTGTCTACCTGTAGCTCTGCCTGTCTCTGTGCGCACAATGTGCGTGTGTAGTACAATAATCATGACCTGTCTCAGCAGATCAGTCATTCCTTTAGCACACCTGTGCTACGAAGCGCACGTGAGAAAACTGCTCGAATAAGCATCTGCAGCGGACGCAGCGACATAATAGAGGGTGGTGCACTGCAGCAACTACAACATGTCATGTCTGATTGCCAGTCTTCCACTGATAATAACTCGCATTCGAGTGAAAACTAATGAACTCACGGGTACCTTAAAATGTACGCAGTTTTGTCCGCGAATCGGATCAAAGGCAGGATTAGTTGTTAAAATACATGAACAACGAATAAACCAGGAAATGAAGAGCGACGACGAAAAGACAAGAAAGAACAAACGTAGGCCTGTGCTACACGGTCACTATGCCCCCGGGGCTCAGCACGTTGCATGATGTTGTACACGGATAATTGCGGCATTATAGGGTGTTTACATGATTCAGCAAACGTTCAGCATTAGCACGTGTATTTTTGAATACATCTGCTGGAAGTTTGCTGGACGTTTGCTGGATCGTGTAAACACCCCATTAGTGTCAGCCACAGCTAAAACACGCACGCATGCAGTGCAATACTTAGCATGTACCTGGGCGACGCATATTGCTGCGATGCCACACGTGATAAACACATCTAACAAAGTATCGGCATTACCTCGGAAGTCCGGAATCCTGAAAAAAATCTTGGAAGCCATATCGTGGTGTACCGTTCAGTGTCGAATGACTGGTGCTAATATGGTTGACCGTCACAATCTACACCTAGGCCTATTTGCACTTGACGCGTGTCGCACGCATACACCGTGTGAAAATGGACGACCTGCAGACGCCAGGTGCTTCTGACATCTGGTGATGCTCAATTACACGAGATAGGTTAGACCCGAACGCTCGTCGCCGATCACCTGATTCGCTTGCAGCGCAGCGCGCCTAATTCACCGCGAGATTTTGTTTGCTTACTTAGGTTACTTTACCTTACAAAATTTCTATTCGCCACAATGGTAGAGAAACAAAGCAAAATAGAAAAGTTAGAAAAACATGAAAAGCACAAGTGCCACTCTGAATGAATTAACTAGGTGCAAAGCAAACACTAAAGTGCAGTGGTGATTGCATCATGATCACGGTATAATAATCTATTCACGTTAAGAAGACTTCCCACTGAGCCAATCATCTACTACAAAACTAGTTCACACACAAAGCGCTTAAATCTGGCAGAAAGTATTTCACTTGGTAGTTTAAAATTAAAGTAGGCCTATTTGTTTTGCGATAGCGAGATATTCAGTCGATGTCTTCTTCGTCTTCTATTGGTGAAGCTGTGTCAAACCGCCAGTGTACAGTGTGACTGGGCACTTGAGCAGCAGGTGTTCATGTCGTAAAAATAAAATGCCACTTACTAGCCTAATGTCATGCAGTTGGCATTTATTAATTTACTTTAACTAAATCAGTATCTAGCCACTGACTTAAGCACGATTCACGTTTACGATATAAACACCAATAAGCAGCATGATTAACTCTATATTTTAGTATAGGTTATCATTGATAAAAAACATTTAGATAGCTAAAAGTAAAACACCATTTCATCGTAGTATTTTTTGCTTAATGTTACAAATAAATAATAAAAAAAGTAAAAAATAGCAATAATATTCTGAGCTTTAGAGTGTCGGCCAAATTTACTGTGGTGAGCCGTTTTTAACTCTTATTTTCACAGTTTTCGCGTTAATTCGGCTAATTCAAATATTGGCCGAATGATATTCTTAGCTAGCCGAATTTGTACAAAATCGGCTGAAAAAGGGGGTCAACGCTCATGTCTTTAAATAATCGTGTTTTGCGCTGCTGATAGGCCTATGGCAGAAATCTCGTTAACGTTGTCTCTGCGGCTATATGGCTGCTGCTTTTCGGTTTCATTTCAAAGTCAGTTAATAATGGTGGATCTGTGCCAACGATCTATCCGTTACATTCGGGTTTTGCCGTGTGAATCATTCCGTTGAACTAGGCCACCTTGCAGTTGACTTTGCCTGCAGCCACCAATCCAGAATTTTGAACAAAATTGATGGCGAATTAGGGGGTTCTAGGACAGAGCTCACAACAACTTTTTGCAAGACACACAGATATCTGTGATTATTTGTGTTTTCAAATATTAAAAAGCAGGCAAATTTGCGGCTTCCGTTGCTCGTCCAAAAGCCAAAAATGTTTCAGCTTTAGATCCGTACATTTCTCGATGCTCACGACAACTGAATAAGGTTGACATTTGGCCCACACACACAAAAACAATTATCGCCCCCTGTGCCCTAGCCTTGTCTTTCTGCTGCCCCCCTTAGCTTCAGATTCCTAGCACCGCCCATGCTGACTGGGCGAGCATCTTAGCCTTAAACGACTTTTCTCACGCGAAATGGGGCAGCAATTCCGCCTTTTTTCCACTTTGGCGTGGAGAATGAATAGTCATCGGCGTCCACAACCCAAAACTTTGACGGGGACATGACCCCTGTTCTCAGTGGCGTATTTAGGGGGGCCACGGTGCGATGCCCCCCCTTTGGCCTGACCATAAAAATTTTTCACAGGCGACTTTATATGAAAACGTGCGTTTTTTTGCCGTTTTCCAGCAATTTTTTTTAAAAATGGGCGAATTTGCTGCTTCTATTGAACGTTCAAAAGCATAAAGTGTTTCAGCTTCAGGGGGCTTCGCCCCCCTGACCCCCCGACCAGGGGCTCTGCCCCTGGACCCCGCTGGGGGC
>Ga0056128_1007761_pt1 | contig 13546 bp, 7 predicted proteins | sample WorMetLIZISLAND2_FD_71113 | JGI IMG/M metagenome (GOLD analysis project Ga0056128, IMG submission 71113) | Marine gutless worms symbiont microbial communities from Max Planck institute for Marine Microbiology, Germany - Olavius geniculatus... ... | reverse complement strand
CAATATATGAGCCTGGGAAGGGGGGGAGGTGGCCGTATGAGGTCGAATGACCATTTGGTGTAGGAATGCTACGCGTGCATAGCCCGCGACTGCTAGCGGTAATATAGTGAATAGTTGTGACTACTGTATAGGACCTGCTGTTGCTACTAAATTTTGTTATGCAGCAGCCTAATAGGCCGCATTTCGGGTCTTGCACATTCGTTCGTCCGTCCGTAGGTTTGTTCCTTACCAGTTCCTTAACTCAAAAACAATAAGGCGCAGAAAAACCAGGACTTCACATGACTTAGTCGCGAACTGTTTAGCTTCGTCCATATATGTGTAGTTCTTCGCCGATTTTCACGCTCTTGTAGACTGCAACCGAAATCATCTGCAGCAGAATATTCCAACTTCCAAGGGGACAGCAAAGCAGATTGTGGCGCCACACACTCCGGTCCACATCTCGTCACAGCATGCGAACACCAGACTCCACACATTGTCACACATTACAATCGGCGCGACAGAACGACGCCCGCCCATGCACTGCACTGCACCTGTTGACAATAAGCAAGCGCACGTGTGTGTCGCCACACCGGTGCTCTGAAGCAACGTGACATCATCTCCTGAACAAATAGCTGTCAAACGCTCCAGACTGCGTGCCAAATCATTGCAGTATAATATTGAATTATTGAGTTTTTGCCGACCATCGTAACCTCAGTGACCGGCCGTAAGACTAGGCATAGGCCATAAGCCCTCTGCGGTCTTAAGCCCTAAAGCATACAATAAAAAATGTCGACAGCTGCTGGTTTACAAGGGTCTGCCGTCTAAACTTTCTGATATTGGGAGATTTTATCATCTCTAAGGCAGATTTGGTAGAGCCTGAAAAAGCTTTGGTCAGGGTCATACATGCATGCTGTCTGATCCAGGGTGCATTTAGAGTTGAGAAAATGCGTCCATATATAAGTTGTCTGTCAGTTTATTTTTTAATTGAAAAACGACGCACTTTAAGTTCATGCCAGTGTCTATCAAGTTCAACAAAATGGTACTGTACAAATTACTGCAGTCAGAGGCGCCACAAACAGTTCAAACAAGGGTCTAGACAGGGGGTTTAGATCCTTTTAGAAGATCATAAAAACAGCTGACCGTATGCTGATAGCAACTGCAACCGTCGTACATAGTTGCTAGCAGCTGTTTCTACGCAGCTATTTAATTTGCTGCCGACGCGACAGAGTCACTCATTGGCCAAAGTGACCCGACATAAGAGCGGATATATGAACGTCGTTATATAGCCATTAACTTTACTGTCAATAATTTGTCAGCCAGAGCGACTGTAATCGTCAGCCGCCGCTGGACACTTAACGTCATTACTGCTGACCAGCCGCGAAACCCTGCGGTGTTTACTGATATTCAAGCCAATGAGCCACTATTATGGCAAACCCATTATTACTAGCTATTATTAATATTATTATTGTAATATTATTAGCGAACTGTGTTGTGAGTTTATGAGCAGAAGCAGTGCTTCAGTGCACTAAATTGCGCATTTTTACAGTTATATATTTCACAAGGTAGTGCAGCGACATGTTTTTGATGTACTGAGATTTTTAATGTTGTCGTTTTTGCACATTTCTTAGAAAATGTAGCGGTGAAATTTTTTTGAATCTGCCAATATTTGGTGTAGATATGATCCATAGTATAGCAATGTTTCTTTTTGGTATTCTCGTCGATCACGAGCAAGACAACGAGACTAAGTAGCTTTTAAAATAGTCTGTTGTCAATTATTCACAAAAAAGTTAGATATTATTGAAAGTATGTGTAATGCCGGCTATTACAACGGATGTAACGGCAACGTGGTTCGTCTGTTTTGTTACATTCAAGCACATAGCTAAAGCCGCGGTTCGACAGAGAGATACCTTTGTTAGAGACAGTCGTGCATAACATTGAAACAGGAGCCCGGTCTTTTACGGGAAGGGAACTTTCAGTGTTAGAACAATTGCAGATTGTAGGAAAACCGTAACAGATAGAGGAATGGCTATTATAGGCAGCATATAGAAACTTATCAACGCGCTATCTAACGGTACGATCGCCGACCCCCATACCATATCTCTCTTTTCGGCGTCTATAGCGTCAAATTGGCCTTTGTTTTCAGACATCTTAACTCATTGTCGATGGTTTTTACATAGGTGAAAATGCAGTGGCACGTGACGCTGATCGTTGCTATGGTGACGTTGACGTCATCACTGACGTGTCACGTAGTGAGATCACAGTCATCAGCTTCAGCAGCTGGCGGACTGTTGCAGTATTCTCACCTGCTTAAAGGTAATTCAATCAACAGGTGAAATTATAATTGTGTGATAATCGATGGCAGGTGAAGAATGATAGGACAAAACGTGCTACGCTTATTTTAATTGCGTTTTAGGTTTTGTTTTTCAATTATTTTTTTACTTATCGTTTGTTATTACCAGTATAATACGTTTACAAAAGATCTTTATTTAGGCCTACTTTGAAACGTAGACTGACTGTAAAAATCTAGAAAATGTCAAGCTACTGCAACGGACATTGCAAATGCGGACATAGCTGCATCCATGATAGTGTCTTGAAGGTGCACGCATCTTATAGCTGCCGTGTGATATTTTTAAGCATTTCATTCTTAATATTCGACTGCGCAATTTATCCACGCAGTGGCAGACTTTGGTAACTGAAAGTATGTAGATTGCACACTGTATGCCTTATTATTTGCTAAAAATAACAACACTAGATATAACTGTTTATAGGTTTCTAAGTTTTGACGTTTTTTAAAAGTTTTTCCTGCTTTCTCTTCCTTAGGCGGAATTGCTCTAGCGCAAGCGATTTCGATTAGGCTGAAGTTGCACCTTTCTCCTTAGCGTGGTCCGTTTTTCTATCGCCTGTCTCATTTGTACATCCTGCTTAAACCGTTCGACCGGTTTAGATGACATCTGACAGGTACACTTCTAAAGTTCAGTGAGACATTGTGTTAGATGAAAGTCTGATCCCCGAGGGACGGGGGGATTTTGGGGGTCAACCCCCAGCCAGAACATTGCTGCTGTTTCCTGTCGAATAAAAACGAGAAGCGATTCCGCGCTTTGCCATATTACTTCGGTGCTTGTTTTTGGTTGCCACCATTGCGTTTTCATCGAGTTTCAATTAGGTTACAGACAGAGCCTGATCATCATTATGTTCGTTTATTGGCAGCTTCACAAAACGCAAGGAAGCGTACATAAATGACACGTAAGCCTAAGAAATAAAGTGTAAAAGATAAAAAGTGATATGTTAGACACTGGCTATATAGTATCGGCTATGTGAAGATAGAGAATGTGTCAACGTGCAGGCTGTGCGCCTAACGGTCCGTTGGGAATGACGACGGGTGATATAGCGGACACGCAGATCACGTCTTCATCCACATACCCGAGCAACTGGGACGCAGGGTGTCACGAGCGCTATGGACGTCTCTACCAGCCTGATGGACGGTCCTGGTGTGCCAAGTACAAGTCCGCTTCAGAGTGGCTTCAGATCGACCTCGGAGTCCCCGCAAAGGTAATTACCTCCGCCAAGGAAATAATGTTTTTGCCGGTTTTTGTTTGTCTTTCTGTCTGTGAGTCAGCAAGATAACTCAAAACGTTATGGACGGATCTTTTTGAAATTTTGAGGGCATGTCGGGAATGGCAAAAAACTACCAGTGATTTAATTTTGCGGGTGATCCGGAAGGAATCCTGGATTCTGGATCACTTTGAAATTTTCGTTACCATTGCTTTCAATGGGGCATAAAGGAACCGCTGGCAAACCGAAGATGGTGCTGCCACCTAGCGAACAACATTGCCTTGGCGAAGGTATGCGGGCTATGACTGCTTTCTAGTTCATCTTGCTACTTTTTCACTGTCGCGCGCTAGGTTCATAACGTGGCGAAGAGGAGTGTATGACGTTAGTGTATCGGTAATTTTAATATTGATGACCGACTGACCAACCTCGCCTCCTAGAAAATTTTAAATGGCCATGTCTTGGCAATAGATCGTTCGATGTACTTTATGTTTGGTTCTGGTTGGTGTTTTCATGATGGATAATCCGCTAAGAGTAGGCCTACATTACATTCTTCACAACCTAAGACATTCACTTTATAAATTTTTCCTTTCAGGAGCTTGTTGTATGGACGTAGCCGTTGCCACAAGTAGCCGCTAAGTCGATCTGGTTTTGTCGTCGCCAGGCCAAAACATCGAAATGTTCCCGAATTAGCTTTGGCGAATATCGTTTTTTCGTAAAAATGTTAGATTATTATTCTTTTGGCACAGAAAGTTTTGTGGCGTCCAAAATGCACCAGATTCGGTCGAGGTTTCGCCGTCGGGAAAGGCTCGCTGTATACCCTCTTCTTGAGAACCCCTGTGCGCGATCTCTAGGTGAAGCAAAACCGGAATACATGAACAAAGATTAGTTATCCAGTTACTGGAGACCAACCCCCGCTTTTGATCTCGTAACTTCAATTTTGTGCGCTATACCAATTTTCCTTGAAAATACCTCTGCCCCTTTTCTCTTTCAACCAACCCCGACTCTCATCTGATGTTTTCTTTGTGTAGGTCTACAGGTTGCATGACTGACGTGTATTTTGATTGGTTGATAACGACTTTAAGTCACGCCGAAGCACTGATGCATTATATTTCTCTTTGTTCGCCCTTCTTTCAGCAGTCGTCGTGACTGGCGTCTGTGTGCGGTCTCTAAAAGCTTCTCCATTCACAGTGAGACATCAATTTTACCACCAAGCAAGCACAAATACGATCTTTATCGCCCTCGGCGCCAAAAGCATATAAGCTTAGTGCGTCGCTTTTGGCCGGTATTCCAGCATGCCTCGCGCCCCGCAAAGAATAGCTAAGCTGTTGATGACGTCAAGCAAACTCGGAAACTCGGTGTGGCTCCAGGCCTGGTCGTAGCGCTGTGGACATGATTTTTACGGCTAGACAGCTGAACGAAAAATGTCGTGAGCAGCAGAAAAATCTTTATGGGTATTCATTGACCTGACAAAAGCATTTAACACCGTCTGCCGCGACAGCCTGTAAGCACTTCTGAGAAAACTTAGTTGTCCGGACAAGTTCGTGAACGTCATCAAATCTTTCCATGATGGCATGACTGCTAGAGTGGTTGATGGCCGGGCTCTCTGAACCGTTCACAGTTCGCAACGGTACTAAGCAGGGCTGTGTTTTGGCTTCACTCCTTTTCAACATATTCTATGCAGCCATGCTCCTGGATGCCTTTCACAACAACGACCTTGGCATCAATGTGCACTACCGAACTGATGGGAGAATCTTCAATCTTCCCTGGCTCAATGCGAAATCCAAAATTAGCGAGTTGCTGGTACGGGATCTTCTGTATGCAGACGATTGTGCTCTGGTCGCACACTCACTTGAAGATGCACAAATGATTACCGACTGCTTCGCTCCTGCTGCTAAACGCTTCGATTTGACAATCAGCATCAAAAAGACTGAGGTTTTGAAGCAGGAATATTCTGGCACATCACCCGAGACTGGTAATATAAATATTGGAGATATCCCCCTACAGTTCGTTGACAAGTTCTGTTACCTTGGTAGCAGAATCTTATCTAATGGATCGCTGGACGGAGAAATTACACACCGCATTGAAAGGCGAGTGAGCGTTTGGTCAGCTAAGGTGTCGACTTTGGAATAATGACGGGGTGCATCTCGAAACTAAAGTTAATGTCTATCATGCTGTTGTACTTAGCATCTTTCTGTACAGCTGTGAAACATGGACCATTTACAGACAAGTTCCATCTCAGATGTCTGAGGCAGATAACCGACATAAAATGGCAAAAAAATACCAAACACGGAAGTTTTAAAGCACTGCAAGATGACCGGAATTGAAGCCATGCTTGTAAGCTACAGGCACAGCTTCGCTAGTCTGGCCATCTGGTTCGCATGACCGACACACGACTTCCTAAGGCCATCTTCTACCGCCAACTTGTGTCGGGAGACAGACCATGTGGTCATCCAGTTAAACGGTATAAAGATGCATTGAAGAAAACCTACAGCTGTGCAACATCGACTCAGCAGCCTGGGAAACAACTGCACAAGATCGATCGTTGTGGCGAAGCTCCTGCAAGTCGAGAGTGTCCTATTTCGAACATCAACACATCTCAAACCTGCAACTGAAGAGAGAAAAGAGGAAGTCTGGTGTCATGACAACTTCTCTGTCTCACAACTGTACCATCTGTGGACGTGGATGTGCTGCCGCCTTCGGACTCTACTCAGACATGGGAACTCAGAAGCGCTAACCAGCCATCCGCCAACTCGACGGGAGACTCCAACATACAGAGGCGTCGTGGGTTTAAAAAGTTGGAAAAGGTACAGAAAATTGCAATTTTTGGACAAGCAGCTGAAAATATTCGACAGCGTAATTAGTAGTATAAATAGTAAAAACGTTTACTTTGGCTTCTCATATTGCATGTGTAGGAAATAATGTGAAATTGACCTACAATGCGCTTGCAGCAATGGTGAATAATTAATGTGCACTTGCACACTAAGTTCTACGTCCGTGTCAGCACTGAGCAACATGGAAACATGAAATCTGACATCTTAAGATCCAAAAACTCAACATCTTGCACGCAAGATGTTGAGTTTTTGGGTCACAAGACGCCCGATTTCATGTTTCCATGTTGCTCGGTGCTGACACGATAAGCACTTTTTATTAGTAGCGACTGACACCAGTTGAGACTAGCAGTGACACAGTGACACATCAGTGACACATTATGACTTCAGCGTTACATCACGACTAGCAAAGAATATTTAATCAACTGCCATATTTTGTTTAAATATTTCGAATAAGTATTTCGTCAGCTATAACTGGTAAAAATTTCATGTAAATTGCTCGTAATTTGAGTAAATTATGAAAAAAACAAAAGGGGTCCTTTTTATGAAACACCGTGTAGTAAACGGCGCGAAGCGGTTTAATGCATGGGTATACGGGCGATTAGCCCACTTACTGTCACAGCGGCCGGCGATAAAAGAACGCTAAAAGAACTTTTCAACAAGATATATGCGATAAGTCTATCTCATGTGACGTCGCCCGTCTGTCATAGACTACACAGTTATGAGTCTAATCTAAACTTTCGACGGGACAACGAAGCCAATTTAGAGATCATTCGAGTAGGCCTATAATGGCAAGCTCTTGCTACACGGTGTAGTCGCTAAAGCGTCTCCATCTAGGCCGGTGTAACACCGGCTTAACATGACTGACTGGCTGGCTGGCCGGTTGAATAAAGACACAGCAAACATGCGTCAGTACAGAACGACATTGGGCCTATAGCACAAAAGCAAAGCAAAAAATATGAAAATGAGCTAACTATCAGCAGGCGCATGCTGAAAAGTGTCCCTGAACAAATAAAAATGATATCGTGCTAGTATATACGAAATTCTACCAGTTTTCACGTAGTTTATGATTATACGAAGTTCTCGTAGAAAGGATCAGTCAATCGACCAATCAAATTTCTATAGCGCATCTACGGTGTAATGCTAGTTGACATTATTTACAAAAGAAAAAAATGTTTTCAACTGTTATCTAAAACAATAAAATGAAGGCTTTGTGACTGTAAATAGTTTGACAAGATAAGCGGTGCTGAAAACTTTACTTTTGGGCCAACCGCTAAGCTTTAAGCTTAAAGGTCGGCCGTTTGTCGTGGTTGTCGTCCGTCAGTCTGTCACGGATGTATTGTGGCTAAACGGTGCAAGATAGGGCCGAGGTTGCTATTGATCACTGATATGAAGTCGCATACTGGCTTTCAAATGATATCTAAGTTGATGATCTTGGATGACCTTGAAGCGTCATAATGCATTATGGTAACGGATAACTGGCCAGTGGCCATATTACTATTATATTACTATTAACCACTAATAGAAAGTGGCATACGCCCATTTAGATAAAATAAAAATTATCGACCTTGGATGACCTTTAAAGTCAATGACAACCAGTACGGTCGGCCCCATTCTAGCGTCAGCTGGGATTTTTGTTATAGAACAGGTCCTAGCTACTAGCTTTATCAAGTACCTGATATCCGTCGAGTTTCAGAATTTGGTCGTAAAACCCGGCGCGCGCGGAAAGCCCTAACTCTTGTTACGCCTGGTCTCTGGCGACTTCATGTTTCAGCAAGACAGTGTCTCATGTTTCGTCAAAGCAGTGCTTTATTACAGTACCAGAACACGTTGGTTTTCAAGCATTAATATTTATCTGTCGAGATAAAGGTGCGTATAGAAAAGAAGAATTAGTGTTTATTCCGATGCGATGTAAAATTATTGACGACGATGGTAAAGTTCAACGTGCAGTGGGATCTTTCAGTAAAATTGTGATGGTGTGCGACAAAGGTATACTAAAAGGGCACTGAAATGGCGCAAACCTCCGTTAACGTTATGACAATTTTTTCCACGGTGTTTGCCAGGTAACACTATTATCAACTTTGTCCTATATGGCAGTGCTAAAAAATCCTTTAGTTATATCCTCCATTCAGATCCTGGTCCGAATCTTTACCAAAATCTTATTACCTCTAAGGTAGACAAAGTCAAATTTTTACTAAAAATTTTAGCATAATCCGCTTGCAACTTTTTGCGTAATCTTGCTAGCAACCCAACAGATAAAACATAAGTATAAACGCCGGGTATCACGTAACTCCCTTAGTAGATGTAACAAAGTTTTTTTTCAGTTTTTGGCCGACCGATAGGTCAAGCCTTAAGTACGATGTGTCATCTCATCTGTCTGTCTGTCTGTCTGTAACGTATGTACTGTGGCTAAGCCGTAGGTCGTAGAGGGTCGGCAATGGTACCGTTGGATAAGGCCAAAAGATATACGTTCCTATAGACTGTAATCATGTCTCAATCTGCAGCTGTTTGGCCCCAATTTTGAATGAAAAGTTTCTGCCAGCAACCATCACCCACCTGTGCCAAATGCCGTATCGTATTCTGACGTTAGTGTAGCGTTCGATATAGCAGCGACACCGTAGCGTGTATGGGACTGCAGTTACTCTAGGAAATCGCTTTCTTTTCGCGACCGGAAGCGGACGCTGGCTTTCGAATATTGGCAGTACGGTCTATTTACTCTAGCAACAGCTAGGCTTTTTGTAGGTTTATCGCATGCGATTTTGTTTTGATTTTATCACATTGGCTAGATCCCTAATCCGCATTGTGAAAGAAATTCAAACAGATGAAAAAAATTTTCGGATGATATCTGGATTAGCGGAATAATCGCGTAAAGTTAAAAACTTGGTTGAGTGCCGACGTTTTTTCGGCTGATATTTGTATATTAGAAAAAATATCGCAGAACATTTTTAAAATGCGGCTTAAATTCGACTGCTGGCCGTTATCAACCTAGTGTGCAATCAGTCGCTAACGACACAGAATGACCGTCAGTAATTCTGCTGAAAAAAGTATGCAGCAAACTGTTCAGTGCGATCTATTTGAAGTCACGACAGTAGGCCTACTGTAATTTTCTCACGAGTGAAATAAATAGAACGCTTGAATATCTTACTTTTTCAGTGGACTTTCGGCGCACAAAAATTCGGCGGCGAATTCGGCTATCGGCTATACGATTCCAACGCCGGCTAAAGTATGGATCATATTTTCATTGTGTGGTTGTAGGTGACTGGTTTGATGATGCAAGGCCGCGCTGACGGTCAAGAATGGGTGACTTCGTTCCTGGTCTCATACAGCATCGACTCCATCAACTGGTACTACATTGTCGACCAGTACGACAACAAACTGGTAAGAACCTATTACACTTCACATCGCTTTGCTGTCGGTACATTTGTTATCATGACGCACGTAGTTCACTGTGACTGAGCAACATGTTCCGTGTTATAGACAGTCGCTGAAATCATTCTTATTCTCGCAGTGTCGATGTGTCCAGCGCATTAGGATTTTTTTGGACGAGAATGCACCTTTGACACTTGACACCTAGCTGCGTCACGTTACCAGTCTTATCTGTCAAGCGTGAAGTGCGCAGAAAAGAAAAATCAGTTCGAACCGAGGCGATGTGAAAACTGATGATGATGACGATGACGATGATGAGATTGTCTTAGGAAAAAGCAGCTCGCCTCTTGACATTTTCGTCACACCGATTTTCTCGCTTTTGGCGTCGGATTGGCTACCCCCGCTCACAAAAATTATTCTGCGTACCGATAGTGATCTAATGATGATCACTATTCACTCGGTGCGTGTAACGAGCAACGAGGTCGACTGCTGCTGCTGAGGCTGCCTAGCGGATAGTATACATATACAGGGTGCGGCAGAAAAATGTAGCCCCCTAAAGTTTTTTGCTGTTTTCTCAGCAACCGTTTGGCATTTTAATCCTAAAAGAACGACAATTTAATGATAATTTATAAACAAAATAAATTACTGTTTGTCAAAGCGTCACTCTGACGTCATCGGCAGTAACGTGGTAACCGGTTTTTGAAAATTAAATAGCATTTTTAGCTTAAACATTTTTAATGCTAAAAAATTGGTAGGCGGTCATGTTCAGAAGTCTATAATTTCGTCGTTTTTCAACAGAATCGTCTTTCACTTAGTAGTTAGATATAAAACGTTTCTGTAAATAAACCTGTAAAATTCCATGTTAAAAGTTTAAGCGGTTGCTGAGAAAAAGGCAAAAAACTTTAGGGGGCTACTTTTTTGCCGCACCCTATAGGTATATTTCTGATTTATTACTGACAGACTGCCCTGATAGGCCGAGAAAGCATCCAGCGTGGCTGACAGTCATATATGAGTGTTAGACCCGTGTCTTGCGCTGTTACTCTCAGCTTGCATTATAAGTAAGTAAGTAAGTAAGTAAGTAAGTAAGCAAAAAAACTTGAAAATGCACTATGTAATTTATAGTTAGGCCTAGTCACAGTGCGCGATGATCTCACAGCGTTTGGCTTAAAGAAGCGAAATACCTGTCTTCGTGGCTGCTGTACAGATGCGCCATGATTTGTTCCTGTCGTCACATTTATTTATGCCTGCCACGCGTCAATCATTTACTGGCTGTGGCTAACAAGCGTCGGACCAAGTGTCTGTCTGCTGAAATCATCATCAGATGATGAAAGCTGTTGCCGCACTGAGTGACTGACTGACTGACTGACCACAGGGAGAACAATACCGCTGCATCGTTGAGGCGGCACCCTCTGATGTCCAGCTGCTGTTGCGAGTTTGTGACTAACAGCTATTATCTTATCTTGCTGCTGTGGATGCTTTTTTTCTGTCGTCTTTTTAGCAACAGTAATTTTCCCAAATTTAGCGAATTTGTTGTGTGATTTTATAAGCAATGTTATTTTCTGTCATGCGACGTATCTCACGCGGCCCGGTTATAGTATTTGGATGGGTAAGCATGGTGCCCTACCACAGCATGCTGTGGCCCTACGTAACCAACCACTGAGGTTAACCAGCCTGGCTATTTTTTAGTCTTCAGCCAGATAGTTTACACTGCGAGACAACGCATCGCGTGAATCGCGCGGTATGACTGTTGACGTCTTAGCTTCCGCTGGTACTCACTGCGCCTATCCACGGAGGGACGGCCAGGCTGAGTTGACCTGTGTTGTGTTGTGTGTTGTGAGCAGAAGTTCGAAGGGAACGCCGACTCGTACAGCGTCAAGCATATTTACCTCGACGACGCTGTGGTGCTACGTTACGTCAAGTTTCACCCGGTCACGTGGCACGAGCATCCCAGCATGCGCGTGGAGATCGTCGGCTGCCAAGGTCATCCAGGGGTCATTTAATCAATTCACTTCAGTCGTTTATTGCCTCGGCGACACAAGGCCGGGTCCGCGAATTTATGAATTTTTGACCGGTTTAATTTAAGACCTTTTTTACAAGATATATATGTAGCAGATTGCATCGGGTCGGCTTCATTCGCCAGCTGGCAGCACTGTTCTAGTCCCGGTGGAGATTCGTGCTCTCGAAGCGCTTCTAGTTGAAGCATGTAAGACTCGGATAGCAATCGCGCATGATGCTGCAGAGAGATGGACCAAAATGAACGAATAGCGTTAACGTTTGCAATGTCCGAGGCGGCTGTATATAAAACAGTCGTGAATCTAGGACCGCAGTTCACAGGTCTGCTGAAAATGTGAGTCCTCAATTATGTCGAGCCGCTGGTTTGTTTGTATCATGTAAATGACTGTGGAATGGAATCTACCACCCATACTCTAGATTAATAATGGTGTACACTATTGTTCCTATACATCTTTGAAAAACACTAACCCGAACCCAAAACCCTAACCCTAACACTAACCCTAACCCTAATCCTAAGCCCTAAACACTACACCATAATATTAACGCAAATTTTAGTCATTAGCGCGTACACTATCTATAACGTCATTCGCTAAGTGGTGGCGACTGCGATTTTTCGTTTTGACCGGTCAAATAGCTATGTGGCCGGTTGCCGGTCAAATAGTCACCGCGTAAAAATGAAAGTACAAAAAATTTATGTAATGAAATAGAGTTATACAAACGAGTAGTATTATATACACTTGTTTATGTGGTCTGACAGCGTGCCGAACGCTGATCTCTCTGCCTCCATACAGTAAAATCGAGTCATCAAGTGAACGTCACAAGGCCGGACGGTCGTCTTGTGGCACTGAGTACGGCTACATCATCACCGACAAAGGCTGGTGTCCCAGGCGCAGTAACGGTATGCACCTGTTGCTTATTGGTTAAAATGCAGTTATACCTGGTAACAATAATGTATACAGCTTTATTCGTCAGTGAGTACTTGACAGCAAGTAAACAAAAGAAAATACAAACAAGTAATTTGAGCAAAGCTCACGAGACGCGCGAAAGCCTATAGCAGTACCTGTTCGCAGGTAATCTTAGTCTATCTCCATCCATTTCGTCGTAATGTACTATTTTGCAGCCAAAAATCGCCAAAAAATCACGTTAAATCAATATTTTTAGGGTTCAAGGTCATTCAAGGTTATCGATGTTGACATTCGTAAGAAGCTCCTCATCAGTGCTAAAATCTACATTCCATGCTGAAAATTTCATACGCAGGTTGTCTTGATCTATCTCCAGCCATTTTGGCGCAATTCACTCTTCCAATGTGTGTCGCAAGGCAAAATTGTGCAAAATATTCACCAAAAACCTCTTTTTGGGGGTTCAAGGTCGTTCAAGGTCATCGATGTTGATAAATCTCAAAAGCCTGTCACTAGTGCTTGTTAGGATAAGCAGCATGTTTGTGCCTATCTGCAGCCGTGTTCACGCTATACGAGATAATTGCGCTAAAATATCCACTTTTTAGGGGGGTAGCTGTCTTTGACGCCCGCCTGCGCCGGCCTCCTTATACCTAGGGGGTCGGGACTTAGACTGCTAAAATCTACGTTGAGTGCTGAAAATTTCGTGTGCAAGTTGTCTTGGTCTATCTCCAGCCAATTCGTCGCAATTCAGTGTTGAAATGTGCGCTGCATCCAAAAATTGTGAAAAATTCACCAAAAAACTCTTTTTGAGGGGTTCAAGGTCGTTCAAGGTCATCGATGTTGATAAATCCCAAAAGCCTGTCACCAGTGCTTGTTATGATAAGCAGCATGTATGTACCTATCTGCAAC
>Ga0056128_1007759_pt1 | contig 13550 bp, 9 predicted proteins | sample WorMetLIZISLAND2_FD_71113 | JGI IMG/M metagenome (GOLD analysis project Ga0056128, IMG submission 71113) | Marine gutless worms symbiont microbial communities from Max Planck institute for Marine Microbiology, Germany - Olavius geniculatus... ... | reverse complement strand
TGTTGAGAATGAAACGACCTTGATTTCTGCAAAAAATCGTGTAGATCTAAGCAGTATTTCTGAAGTTAGAAGCTATATAACAGAGTGGCCCCGTTTTTTTTGGGCCACCCTGTACGTGCACAAAACTTCTGGCCCTAGGATGTAAAAAACCCATTAATACATTGCATGCACGTGCACATTTGTATGGGTCTAAAGCCTATACAATGTAATGAGTTAATAACTACAATTCTTGGCCTCGGCATTGAAGCACATGACCACTAGCATTGTGGGTTACGAGAATAGCATGCGGCCAGGAAGTTGCAATTTTCAACAGACAACTGGAAATTTCAGACAAGAGTTCCGACAGAGGAAATTATAAGTACCGTGCTGAAGTTAATTTTGCCCTAATGTCCCCCCAAAATAAAGGACTTCAGCCCCAAATATGTATTTTGCATGCAAATTTGCTGACAAAAAAATTTTCCATCAGGGTAAAATTTAGAGTGTGGAAAATTGCCCTCCCCTGCAACTGCCCCCCTACAACCTTGCCACGATGCCACTGCCAAAGACCTAGCCTTGAAACCCAAGAACTTAAGTTCAAACCCCCCCCCAGCCAATCTAGAGTAACATGAAGAGAAATATGCCGAATAAACAGAGTATTAGCAGTAGCCAACTACAATGCAACGTGTAATGAGCACCGGATGTATGCGAAATGTTCAAAACTTGCAAAGTCAATGGCTGGCCACGAAGTTGTAGAAGAGCCAAAATCCATCTGTCCAATATCAAACAGGCACAGCACATTATGCAACACAAGATCAGCTGATTCAACAACATAAACCACCGGACGGAGAAGACATTTATAAGATTACAACCAGTCTTGGACTACTATAAACTGAGGTATCTCTTAGGGCTGGTTTGCACATTCTATTGAAATATAGCTCTTACATAAACTGTAACATAAGCCAATGTAAGTATGACTCCATAGGTAAGCCTAGCAGAACTGAAAGGTTAACTTTCGGATTATATACCGTTGTGCAATCAGGGTTCCCACTCTTTTACTGACTAAAAAATCCACGACTTTCTAGGACCCCATAAAGAATTTTCCAGAATCTTTTTGTAGCCCACAAATGTTTAAATGTAACAGAAAAAAAACATCATTTACTTACAATATTCAGAATATCATTCATTGCAAAAACTTCAGCAAAGTAGCAAAATGCTGACATTGGGTGTTTTCAGAAATGAGATGAATTCATTTACAAGAATGGGTGATGAACTATTGCTGCTTGTTTTCCATTTGAGCCTACGACAAGAAATTTGAGCTAATGCTCACGAGATGCGCGAAAGCCTATAGCAGTTCCGGTTCAGTAGTTTAGCTGAAAATTGAGGTGTTCACGCTAACTTAATATACATTATACAAATACTAAATTCTCTATCTGGTTCGCAAAATGATAGTTCTGTGGCGCCACCTTGTGAATGATATAGACTTGTCGCAGACAAAATTGCCAAAAAAATAAATAAAACCTCCTATTTTGGTGTTCAAGGTCATTCGAGGTCATTGAATTCGGCGCCAATCGAGAGCCAGTGTACGACTTCCTATTAGTGATTAATAGTAACCTAGGCCTGAGACGCGTTTCGCACTCTTTTCTCTGAGAATCTCACTTTTAGGGCTCAGTAGTTCTCACTAGTTCTCACGAAGTGTGAAACGTGCAAGTAAGAACTCTACGAGAATTCTAACATAGAATTCTACTCTAGCCAATTTTATCTAACTCACAACAAGCAAGTGGGCGGAGCTAGCATAACGTAGCAAAGGAAAATCTTACTCACAATTTCTCAGAGAAGCTCAGAGAAAAGGAAGTGCGAAACGTGAATTCTAAGTTAGAATTTCTGAGATTCTCAGAGAAAAAAAGTGCGAAACACGCCTCCTATCTCGCACCGTTACTGAGATACAGCGACTTATCGGCCAAAAATTGCAAATTTTGCCCACCCCCTCCCATTTAGCAACCTCATTCTGGGTGACCCCCTTCGAACTTATGGAAAAGCCTTACGGTTCCTAAAACTAGAGTCTTCCAGGCAGCCGACGGTGAAGATTTAGTGATCCTAGCTTGCACCGTTTTTGACTGATCGATCCGTGTGACAGACAGACGGACAGACAGACGGACGGACGGACGGACAGAATTGCGATGGCTAAGACGCGCTGAAAGCAGTAGCTGCTTTCACGCATAAAAATGCATGATTTTCAAGGACATTTTTCCAGGACTTAGCAAGTCCTGGAATTTTCAAGAAAAAATCCTGGACTTTCCAGGAAACGTGGGAAGCCTGTGCAATGCACCGTAAGGTAACAGTTTGAATTCCCAAGGATAATCTCAAGGTTAACTTAAACCTGTGCATAAAATACCGGCCCTAAGATGTCTGTACAAACTGTGCGTATAAGTCTAGCAATGTTAGCTAGCAACAGTCCATTGCGTGTCACTCCGCACAACTCAGTCCTTCTTGTCTGGCTTTCGCTTACGTTTGTTCTGCTTGTCACTGTCATCATGTTGCCTGTCACCACGAGGTACAATAAACACTCGTCCGTCATCGGTCTGCAGAACAGAGAACATGTGCGGGTCGTAGTCTTGTCCTGTCTCGTTGCGCAGACGTCGAAACAGTTCAGCCTCCAACGAGCCCAACTTCTGCTTCAGTGACGACGAGCGCTGGTCCAGGCCACGCTTCTCCTGCAGCAGCTTGTCTCGCTCGTGACGCAGCTCCAACAGCTGGACACATGAAGACACACAGAAACTGAGGGACAGGGCCAAGGCTACTACTGATCACTGACAGACAGTCATATAAGTGCTGTCAATGATATGAAAAGCATCGACCATGGATTACCCTGAACAATCATTATGCAGTCTGCTGTACAAATAGTGTGTCTTTCAATAACGATACACAGATACTCAGTGCAAAATGTGGACAAAGTAAACACTGTCCTGCAAAAAAACTAAAAAAACAGCAAAAGATAACCCACAAACAGAGACTGGTACTCATTATTTTTTAAAAAATTTTTATCATCAACAGACATCTTTTCGTTACATTCGGAAAATTTTTTTTTAAAAATAGCCTCTCTGATACTAAGGTATTGATTATTACAGAAGGATAATCAAAAACTGCCATGCATAACATTATCAACATTGCAGATGAATGCATGCTTGCACTACGAGTGTTGGTACAAGTAGGCTGTCTGACATTCAGCCTCTATGCGCTAGTCAACAACTGTGTGATCAATCAATCACCTCATCCTCAACGGTCTGGATCACCTCCAGTTTACGCTTGCGGCAGTTCTGGGCGGCCAGTTTATTCTTGCCGCGACGGCGTATATCACGAATCAGTTGGTTCTGAGCCTCGGACAGCTTGTGCTTTGACAACAGCTCATTAAAATGTTCCACGGATGAGTCGATCATTTCCTCCATTGTCAAGGGAATCTACACCAAGATGACAACAACCAGTAATAACAAGAAAGCTTAGCTAACACAAAAGGAACACGCGACAGCAGTGCATGTACGAAGACACGCAGCGAACAGATCTAAGTTTATCGAGCCTAGCAATGAATATTTGACACAATGATGATTGAGGCCAAAAATCGCATAAAATCAATTAAAAACCTTATTTTTGCGTTTAAGGTCATCCAAGGTCATTGAATTCAGTGGCAATTGAGAGCCAATGTATGACTTCCTATTAGTGCATAACAGTAACCTAAGCCCTATCTTGCATCGTTATTGAGATACAGCGACTTAATTGCTAAAAATCGCACATTTTTCCCACCCCCTCTTATTTAGCGCCCTGGTTCATGCTGAAAATGTTGAACGCTGGTTGTCCAAGTCTATCTCTAGTGATTTAGGCGCAATTCGCTATTGAAATAGGTCTTTGAGGCCAAAATCGCCGAAAAATCTGTGAAAAATCCCTATTTTGGTGTTCACGGTCATCTAAGGTCATTGAATTCAGTGCCAATCGATAGCCAGTATACGATTTCCTATTAGTGATTAATAGTAACATAGGCCTTATCTCACACCGTTACTGAGATACAGCGAGTTATAGGCCAAAAATCGCAAATTTTGCCTACCCCGCTCTCATTTAGCACCCTCATTCGGGGTGACCCCCTTCGAATTTATGAAAAAGCTTTACGGTTCCCAAAACTAGAGTCTTCTGGGCAGCCGACGGTAAAAATTTGGTGATCCTAGCTTGGACCGTTTTTGCCTGATCCACCCGTGTGACAGACAGACAGACGGACAGACGAACAGACAGACGGACAGAACTGCGATGGCTAAGACGCGCTATAGCAGTACCTGCTGTCACGCGTAAAAACTACAACTAGTACAACTAATGCACGGGATTAGAGTAGGGAGGGTTTATTTTTGGACGTGAGGTCATTAAACCAATCCACAGATCATCTCTTAAAGTGACAACTGCAACAGTGAACAATCAGTACACTAGAGTACAAATAGTTTAACTACATGGCAGATACGTCAATCGTTTCTTCTACGGTTGATGAAATCTAACAACCACCAGCACTGTACTAATACTAATACTAATACTAATCATATTTATATAGCGACAATATGCGGAGCTACAGAGGCACTGGACGGCACTCAATCAGGCGGTATTAAACAGAAACTTTTTCAAATGTTGCTTAAAAACTAAGTCTGAGTTGCACAGTAACACATTTGAGGGAAAAATTATTCCAAGTAATGAGTGCAGAGTAACAAAATGAGCGCCTAGAGAACTCAGTGATCAGTTTTGGTACAGTCAGCAGAGGCAGTGAAGCAGAATGTGTACAGCAGACAGCGAGGTGCGGAGCCAGATGCTCGTTGAGGTATGTCAGGACATCGGACTTGCAAGTTTTTCGCATCAGTACAACCATCTTGTACAGCATCTTGTAGAGCACACGTTGGTGCACTGGTAACCAGTAAAGCTGGCGAAAAAGTGGCTTGGCATCAGACTGGCAATTTGCTGCAAATACCACATGAGTTGCGTTGTTCTGTGCTCACTGCAGCTTCTTTTTAGTCGACTCTGGAGCTCTGTGCAGTAGTGAATTGCAGTAGTTGAGTCGTACTATGGTACTGCACAGCTAATACTCGGCACACTGTAAGTCCCAGACATTTTCCCGACACATCGTGGCATCATTTCCCATGCTGCATACCTACCTCACTGCAGTATAGTGGTGCAATGCGATGCAGCAAAAATGCACAATCTAGGTTAATATGCTACTGATATGACAATAAACAATAGTGTTAGCACATACAAAAAGTCACTGACGTTTCCTTAACTTCAAGTCAAGTCCCCAATTTTTTCTGACAGCTGTCAAATTTCCTGCCATTTCCAAGTTTTCCACATCTTTCAGGCAAGTGCTTACCTGACCAATTGAATGCTGACAAAAACTAGTTTTAGCATTAACACAATAACAGCGCACTATTCATGACGTTCAAGTTGTGTAACTAAGCCATTTTCCAGAGCTACTAGAAATCAGACCATGTTAGCAGTATCATCAGAGCACAACTTTTACAGCACAGATACCTTTCGCAGTGCCTCAGATTATGTGGGTTTCTCATCTACATTCCGCTTTTGATACAAACTCACTCGCTCAGTTAATTACTTACTTAATCTATTTTTAATATTTCAACATATTTACAATTAGCCAGGTGTGATCTAGCTGTATTATCAAGTACCTGCATGTCTTTGGCTTTCTTCTCATCTCGGCAGCGTGTTGCGTGTTCTTCACGTTCTCGTCGTGCGTCCTCCTCCCGTGCACTCCTGCTGCGCTGCTGTCCCGTAGTGCTGACCGACTGAGTACTAGGGCTAGCCGAGTATGTATGATTGTGCTGAGTGTTCTGTCTATCATTAGCAGCAGACAACAATCTGCTGCCTTGGCCTGGATACCTGGATTAATGAAACATCGTTATTATGCATTGCAGCCAAAAGTGAAATTTTTACACACAAAAATACTACCAATAGGCTAAAAGCAAAAAATGTGCAATACAAGTACATACAACTGTTTAAACAGTGTGGTAATAATGACAAATCTACAAGGTCCACACACTCACGTTCCACACTATAAGTTGTCTTTTGGTTCCCGTGCATTTCGAGTTTCCGCACCACAAGAATATAATTCTGTTCCTCTTCATATCTGTCAAGCTCAAACACTCACCGCTTTCAGACGTCATCTTAAAACTTATTATTTTCAGTCTGCTTATCTTGCCCCCCAGCGTTCCCCTCCAATGCGCTCCGCTTCTCTTCTGAGATTTTGGTGCTATATAAATTGGTACTTACTTACTTACTTACTCATCTTAGCTTAGCTGTTTGTGTTTTAAGCATTACATATGAAACATCAGCAATCGTGCCTTTGCCACTACCATACCAGCCATCTCAAACAGCCTGCCGAGAACACATGGGCATCCGTACTAGCCACTATATATACTGACAGCGACTGAAGATGGAGCTACACAGATGCCTGCTCAGCCGTAGACATTCTGCATGACTTGCATATTTCTTGTGCTGTAACGTAAATTTGTAGCTTTATTTAACTTTGCACAATTGACGTAAATACATAGTCGTGTATTATTATCGATATCATGATATTAAATGTGCATACCCATGTGATGAGTTAGAAGCACCCGAAGCATTGTCTGCAGCACTCATGCCACAGTCATGTAGGAACTCCTCAAACCCCACAGTGTGATGGTAACGATGGTGGTGGCCAGATGATGGCTTAGACGAGCACATGTCATCAGTGAAGCCACTAGCACCAGTCTCCGCTGCATCCACCAAACTCTGTCATACATCACACACAGCATACATTATCACTATGATATGGTACGACGCATCTCACCCTCAACTCTGTATGCCGCATGTAACAGCTGTGCCACAATGACGGCACCATAAATACAGCAATAATTAAACAAGAAATTTGAGCTAATGCTCAGGAGACACACGAAAGCCTAAAGCAATTCCGGTTCAGTAGTTATAGCCGAAAATTGGAGTGTTCACGCTAAGTTAATATACAAATACCAAATTCTCTATCTGGATCGCATAACGATAGTTTCATGGCGGCACCTTTTGAATGATATAGACTTGTGTCACAGCCAGAAATCGCCAAAAAATCCATAAAACCTCCTATTTTGGTGTTCAAGGTTATTCAAGGTCATTGAATTCAACGCCAATCGAGAGCCAGTATATGACTTCCTATCAGTGATTAATAGTAACCTAGGCCCTATCTCGCACCGTTACTGAGATACGGCGACTTAATGGCCAAAAATCACAAATTTTACCTACCCTCTCTCATATAGCGCCCTCATTCGGCATGACCCCCTTCGAATTTATGGAAAAGCTTTATGGTTCCTGAAACTAGAGTCTTCCAGGTAGCTGACAGTGAAGATTTGGTGATTTTAGCTTGCACCACTTTTGACTGATTCACCCATGTGACAGACGAAAGGACAGAATTGCGATGGCTAAAACGCGCTGAAAGCAGTAGCTGCTTTTGTGCATAAAAATAGTGAATTCGTTAACGGTAATTAAAACTAAGACACGGCAATATAACTAAAATAATACTGGTATTTCTGAAACTAGAATGAACAAGTAAAGCTATGCTAACGCAAACAGGAACACGCAACAGCGGTGCACCGTCGTATGCTAGTGATGCGTAGACTTCATCCATAGATCTCATCCGTACAGCTTTTGGCTAGTTTCACTGAAGGCCCAGTAAAACATAATCATTCACCAGATTGCAGATTGTCCTTACCCCCCTCTCATTTAGTGCTTTTGTTCAGGGTAACCCCCATTGAATTTATAGACAACCTTTACGGTTCCTGAAACTAGAGTCTTCCAGGCAGCCAACAGTAAAAATTTTGTAATTCTAGCTTGCACCATTTTTGACTGATCCACCCGTGTGATGGACAGATAGACAGACGGACAGACGGACAAAACTGCGATGGCTAAGATGCGCTACAGCAGTAGCTGCTGTTGCGCGTAAAAATAACCAAACGAGAATAACATAATATATGCAGAAGAAACAGAAACTAAACAGAAGTGTAATCATGAGTGAAGTAAAACCTCAAGTGTTGGTGAATGCATTGACGAGACTGCCGAGTCACCAGACGACCAGCTGTCACAGCCAGCACCCAGAGTATCTGATCGACAGAAAGTGAAGCAAATCACATCACACGATCTATCTAACTAGCTCAAACCACAGTGCTTACAATGAATATACATCATTTTCTGAGGGTTTATAATGTTCGGCGATCTTGATCATTGAACTTTTAAGCTGAAAATTGGCACAACTGTTACGTTCATACCAATTTTGCTTTTTCTGTGTCTTTGCTTTCGTGTTAAGGGCCCATACAGAACAGAGAGACAGACAAATGGATAGACAGACGAATGAGCAAGACCCCTAATGCAGTGTATTAAGATGGCTGCACAAAATCCATGTATCACAAGGTATACTGGCTTACCAAAGTTACCAACTATCCCTACCGCTCAAGTGCATCTGACGCAGATAAAACAACTACAAAGACAATAACGTGCTGCCCAATTTATAGCAGGATTTCTGTTGAAATATGTGCTTCATTCAAAAGCAAAAAATGTGGAAAGATATGCAGAATTTGTCAAAATATGCGCTAAATGCATACAGCAGCTGACAGCACGTGCATGGCATAAACAACAACAAAGTTAGCTGGATTATACAGATATTAAACTGACACTGGCATCGCAAAAATGCAAAAAATCCACAAACTGCAAGTTTAAAATTGCCATTATTTGCAAGAAAATTGGTATGTGAGGATTTCCAAAATATGCAATTGCATACAAGACACAACCAACCAGTTTGCCAAACAGACAGTTAGTAAACGACAACAAATATCAATGCAATATATCTGCTACCAGGTAACTTTACAGATTTCCGAGTGTCATTAATATTACATTGGCTACGTATCTCCGAAACAAAAGCAGTGACAACAATATATGCCCTGGAATCAACTTACAGTTCTGCAGGAAAGTGCTGTTGTCAGAGTCCAGTTCATCAAGCATAGCATTGGAACTGAGCAGCTGTTGAAACAAGGCATTGGTGTCAGTCAGGCTTGTGGTTGTTAGTACCGTCAGATCAGCACGGCGGCCAGTAGGGCTCGGGCTGGTAAGATCAGAGTAGCGACAGGTAGCCGAGTTCACGGTGGCAACTACATCATCATCATCAACATCGTCATCGTTATCATCGGTCACTTCTCCATTCAATGCAGCTGATGCTGAGCTGTAATGCTCTACCGTTGTTGATAATGTTGTATCACCGGGCTCTGCCTTGGCCACCGCTGCTGATGAGTTATACACAAAGTTATTGGCTGCAGCATCCACCCTACTGCTGCTGATGTTGCATTCATCACAGCCAAATGCTGATGCTAACGTATCACAGTTATAGCTACTGATGTTAGCAGGATTATAAGCTGCCAGCATCTCAAAGTCTAAAGGCTGGAAGTCGACCGAGTGAAAGAATGATGACTCGCAGCTCAGTGCTGCACCGGTGGGATAAACGTCATACAGAGGCATTGCCGCTGCAGTGGCTGCACCTGTACGCAACACAATAGCAGCAAACATATTAGAAAACAGTTTAAAAGTGTGTATCCAGCTTTTCACGGAAATGCATCTCAAAGCTGTGAACGTCATCCACCATATGGGATCACACAGTGATACCTGTCACCTAACACAGATGAACATGCCCCATCTTAACCGCAGCCTCAACCTGCCTACCCTGCATGGATGAAAAGCTGAGTTAACTGCGTAGCTGACTATATAACAAGATGTCCAACCTGATCTGATATACAGCAACTTCAGTGATCAAGACCAACACAATGACCGCTAACGTATACCAAAACACCACATTTTATATGAAATTTTCTATAAAAAATAGCAATCAAAATTAATTTCCTGCCAATGTGTTCCGATCTTGGATAAATGCACACAATCTATTTTTGAGTGTTACTCTTCCAACTGTTACTCATTCGATCATCTCAGATTCTGTGTAAAAAGTAAATAACAAAATGATGTAAATGACAGCAACTTTTTACCAGAGTTCGAAGACAGAATGGCAGCCGATGACGAAGCAATGGGCTGCGTCATTGAGACATTGTGCATCAGAGCCTGTGATGATGCTGCTGCTGACGCTGACGATGACGATGATGACGTAGCACTGTGCTCCCAGTGCCAGGAATCAGTGTCAAGCTCCGGCTCTGAGTTTCCCTCCAGCACAGACTGCAGGTCCAGTATACTCAGCATGTCCTCCCATCTCTCCTCGTAGCTCGACTCCAGCTCACCAGTCTCCTACAGTATGATACAATACAATACAACTCAATACACATGTCAGTGAGCTATTCTGATAGCCTGAAGTCTCCCTCAAACACAGACTGCAGGTCTAGTAATGAGTATACTCAACATGTCCTCCTCCAATCTCTCTCAGAGTCACATTTTGTCACTCTTATGTGACTCATCAAAATGCACTAAACCAAAATGTCTTCTAAATACAAAAATTTATAAAAAAGTTATCACAAAAACTGCAGTGACTGAAAACGGCAATCAATTTGAAGGTGAAATCAACTCAGTACTTCAGAAAAAAAGGCCGTTTTGGGGTCTGTCCATTTTTATGCAACACAACATGCAAAAAGTTACAAACTGACTCTGATACTATCTACTCATGGACTGAACATGGCTCAAGCAAAAAAATGATTTCTGATACTGATCTTTTGTGGATTCTCTGTGCAACTAGAAACATGTCGGCTCAGTGCTGACATATTATGCAGCCATATGCCTAACCTGTGACTTTTTGAGCTGAACTTGGCACACTTGAAGCTCTTGCCATGGGGAAAGTTTAAACCAATTCTGGTTTCTCTAAACCTTTTAGTTATCGAGTTAAAAACTTAGGATCCTGCACAGCACAGACTGAAGCTGCATTCACACAGACAACAGTACAAGTGTGGGTTTCAGTTTACAGCTGGTGAAAGCTTCATTCGTACGAGTGGAACATTCACGGTGACTTGTACAAGCACATAACTAAATGAGGGTTGGCCATATTGAATTAAATTGAATCAAGGAAATGCTTCACGAATAAACTACAATATTTCAGCACATTGCATATTTTACCAACCGCACACCTCTAACGATGAATAATTTTACAATGACGTCAGTTCTGACGTCAAATATGTGCCACAGCTTTTGTAAATTATATTACTGTTATTTACGGGTACTTTACTTTGCACGGATTAGATAAAAACATGACCTGCACAGAAACTGGTACTCCACCTTTACTGGTGAAAGGGAGTCACAACCCTTCCGTGAGAAGCAAGAGACTGCCGACAGTCGTTGCGACATTGTGACTGTTGGCTTAACAGGTTCTACTCTTCACACTGTCAACTACCCGACGTGGTCTGGAGTTTTCAACAAGTTGAAGTTTGACCATCTACTGAAGAAGAAGAACTACTCGTACGAGTGAAATTTACAGGCAACCCGTACTCGTATGTATGTGAACAGCCGCCATTGAAATATATATGCAAACTCATGTTTGCCAGAACTTGTATACAGGGTACCGGGACCCATACAGTGCCGGACTCGTACTCGTGTTTATGTGAACGCAGTCTGACAGACAGACGGGCAAAACCCATAATGCAGCCTATTAGAACAGCTACAGTATAACTTCCATTACAGTGACAAACAGTGAATAACTTGAATATATTTAACATGACATAGCAAATTTGTACTATGTATCTTCACTATAGATTTTTATGTCATGTAGAGCCAACTGAAGTTTGTATGACAATGGACTTACATCAGATGTCTGCTGAGTGGCAAAAGCATGAATGTTGGGGGTCTGTCTGACAGCTAACACCAATTCACCTAGCATGCAATACAAGCACACATCTAAGCACAGCCGACAAATTTAGCAACTGCTACTGATCACCTTCAAACAATCCCAGAAAATAATAGGTCACTGGCAGGCATAAACCTAGCACTACTGCATACCCACACTCCCACAGACATAGTTCCAACTTTGGATCTGTTGTAGTTCCTAAAACATCATCGAGTGACAGAAGAAACATTACTACATACAAATTATTCTTATTTCGACCATCCAAAACCCAAACTCTACTGAGAAAATAAAGCATTGAGGTGGAGTCAATTAATTTATCTGCTAAAGATGGTCAGTGTTGATGGGCTTCATGCTTTCCTGGGCAGTTTGCTAAATACTGTTACCATGTTAATTTCCATCCTTTCTTTTTCTTCTTCTAGCACGCATTGCTGGCTAAGTCAGAAAACTGATGCTCTGGCAGAGTTAGACCACATACACAGAAAGTAACAATACAGTTGATAAAATGATTTGTTACCAGTTTCAGTGTCAATGACATACTGTGGACCAGTGACATCAACAGAAGGACTATGACGCTGTGGCTGGAAAGCACTGCCAATGCCAGTACTAGTGGCACTATAATGGTCTGAGCTGTCTTCAGTCCATTGTTGTGTCTATACAACATAACCACAATGACAATCAGAAAACATACTCACAACAGAACTCAGTACTTCAGCTAAACCAAGTTACATCTAATGCAGATCATTCCATGCTGTCACAAAAATGAACCTGCTATGCATACTTGCTCTCTTAATTTATTCTTCGTGTAGCATCTCCTTGCAGTCTCTTGCAGCCGAGTTAATCTAACATATGCAACTTCAATCTTCCCAGAAGCCTGCAGGCAACTGCAACTGCAACTGCAACAGGTCTTCACACCACACACTACTGGCTACAGGTACTAATGTGTTGACAACAAGCTACAGACTAAGTCAGGATATAGACCCAATGTGTAACTGTCCAACCAAACAGCCAGTTCAGCTGAGTGAAAATCACTAGAGTTAAAACAGTGATATAACTCTGTAACAGCTTGAAAACCTGCCCAACAGCCTCCTTCCATCAGTACATTTAAGAGATGCCTAAAACCATTTTACTTTCATTTCCCATCTCCTAACCTCTGCCAGCTAGCGACAGCCTGGGTGTTGGGCCTGTGATTTGCATTATGCTCGACTTGAGTGAATGAGTGAGTAGGGTTTAAAGGTCCATGGCCAACGTCAAACTCACTCACGCAATTTCTGTAGCTTTAAATTAGACATTTAACCTCGCATATATAATATGTTGATTTGAGCTTCATAAATATATGAAATTGATGTGTGATTTCAAATGAAATGCGGCATTACATTACGTTATGCGAAATATTCTAATCTATCAGTTCCCGCGGTGACGTCATGACCCTAGTCCATATAGATCATGAATATTAATGGCCTAGCCGACGACGTCATTATTCTAGGCTATAGGCCATTAATATTCATGACGTCTTTAGGCTGAACTCATGACGTCACCTCAGGTCATCATGGCGGCGCGTTTTCTACGTCGTTTTTGTAGATCTTCGACTTCAAAGGTAAATTTTTCCGTGTTGACAGAATGCTGGGCGCCGATATTACTGTCAAAGTTATCATAAAATTCTGCACTTTCAGGAAAATGGATAAAATGTATATGTTAATTTTGG
>Ga0056128_1007758_pt1 | contig 13551 bp, 7 predicted proteins | sample WorMetLIZISLAND2_FD_71113 | JGI IMG/M metagenome (GOLD analysis project Ga0056128, IMG submission 71113) | Marine gutless worms symbiont microbial communities from Max Planck institute for Marine Microbiology, Germany - Olavius geniculatus... ... | reverse complement strand
AATATTGATTTAACGTGATTTTTTGGCGATTTTTGGCTGCAAAATAGTGAATTACGACGAAATGGATGGAGATAGACTAAGATTACCTGCGAACAGGAACTGCTATAGGCTTTCGCGCGTATCGTGAGCTTTTCTCAAATTACTTGTATAACTCAGTCGAATGGTGATCAATTTACATGACATTTTTTATCATTTGTAGCCGAAAAAATACTTCTTCAAAATATTTTAACAAATTGTGGCTGTTGGCTAAATATTCTTTGCTAGTTGTGATGTAACGCTGTCGTCATAATAACATGTCGTGAGTACAAGCTTATTTGTCTTAAGTGATGCTGTCAGTTACTGTCCTGCATCGATGGCGAACTTAATCTGGTTTACTGATGAAAAATGTTTATTGTATCAGCACTAAGCAACATCGAAGCATGAAATCAGGCATTTCACGATCCAAAAACTCAACCATCTCGCAAGCGGTGTGTGCTGATGCACTGTCTTGCTGAAAGATGTAAAAGTCAAGCTATTTTCACAAGTGTGCGAAAGTGATCGTTTTGGGCGTTTTTGTGGTTGCAATGGTAAAACTTCAAGAATTTGTCATTAGTGAACCAAATGAAGTCCACCATCAAAGCAGGGTAGCTATTCAGTAAGTCTGTCAGCACTGGTTGCAACAAGCCAGTTTATACTCGCGGTACATTATATCACGACTAGCAAAGAATATTTAACACCCAGCCACATTTTGTCGAAATATTTTGAATTATTATTTCTTCCGTTACATCTGATAAAAAGTTTGTGTAAATTGATCATCATTTGAGTGAATTATGAAAAAAGAAAAAGGCTGTCTTTTTATGACACACCGTGTACATAGCCTATTCTTAACGCAGGAAGTTTTGCTTCAATTTTTTTCGCACGAAAAATGCCAAAACGAATGATAAATTGATAAAACTGTCAAGACTAGCACGCTTTCATGCGGTGCGGTGCAGTACAGGTTTGCGTAAACAGATATTAGCATAGGCTTATACATGTACAACTACGAAGCACGGTAGCACTCGTCAGAAAAAATGCAAAATTCAGATGACGCAGAATACGGTCTCGGCCGTTGCTGAAGCTTAGTTTTCATCCAAGGCAACGCACACAACGCAACAGACGCAACAAACGCAAACACCGCTTTTATCCTTGCGTATTTGCCATTGCGCCGCTTGCGTCGTCTGCTTTAGTTGCATTTATCGCGTACCGAATTTTTATTGCATTTTTGCTTACTTGCGTCCATATTCTTCCTGCGTCTTTACGCAAAGTGGACTGCGCGTAGCATCCGTTGCATTGGGTGTATGGAAACTAGGCTTACATACGATGTGGAGCTGGTTATCTGTCTCTCGAGTGCTATGTTCGCAAATCGCGCGTCGTGTCAGAGTAACGAGAGAAGACAAATGGGCCGACTGACGAGACACGAAAAGACCTTTTTGTCAGCTGCTGCATCTTTGCCAGCGAGAGACCGATCGGCCGACTGACCGCATATGCTACGGGCGTTACAATAGCACCATGGGGACCGCCTAACAGATCGCAGTTCTATTGGACGCCATTTACGTAATTGCCAATTGACTAGCAAATGGCACACAAACCAGTCGATCGTTTCATTGTAAGCAGGAAAGTAAGAAAGTAAGTTTTTTTGTTATTAAATAATTATGAAATATGGGCATTTTCGAGCATGGACAAGGATGGTATTTGTTTTCTTTTTGAGGTAAAGGTAAAAGTAAAGTCCGATACTGGCTACATAGTGTTTTTTACATGAGACAAACTCAAGATTAAAAATGCTTTTATAATCTCGGAAGTGGCAATTGATTTGCATAAGCTAACGATACCGCAGCGCACTATGCAGCCATCCATTGCCCGCGTCAGCGAACAACTGGACCCGTGGTTTGCAGCAAGCAGACATACCACCGCCCCAATCAGCCACACTAGGCCTTCACTCAGCAGCCCGTAAGCTACTACTCATTTCCCATTCCGCGGCGGGTAGGAGGTTGAGTTAACCTGATCGTTTGCCAAAAAGCAAACAAAAATGTCGACGCCGTGCCGACATGATAATGTGGCCGTCCACCTAGCTGTATATACGTAGTCGTCCACTACACTGCACACTAACCCTGACCTTCTTTTTTAGTATATGGTCAAACTTAAACTTGTTGAAGACTCTAGACCATGTCGGGTAGTTGAGAGTGTTAAGTGTAGACGTGTTAAGCCAACAGTCACAATGCCACAACAACTGTCGGCATGTCCCTCGCTCCTCACGGAAGTGTCGCGACTCCCTTTCACCAGTAAAGGTGGAGTACCAGACTGTAGAGATATTTCAGAGAAATAACGTGAAGGTAACGTTTGACACGAGCGTTTAAACTGAGAATTGGCACGCCCGTTATTGCCGCTTCATTTTGGTTGAGGCAGCTCGATAATCCGAAGGTTCGATAGTCTGAAAGTTTTAAGGTTTTTTCTTACATACTTCTACATATCCAATTTTCTCCACTTTATTTTTCAATAAGGGTTACGGTAGTGAAAATGCACGTTATTTAAGCTTCGGATTATAAACGCGCGGTCATTTTGGTTTTTCCACGTTTTTTTTGTTTTCGAGTTAAGCGTCCGTACGGGTTAAACGGACAGGCTGACAGAGGGACGAGCAAGATACGTGATGCGGCTTATTGACGGCTGCATAGAAAAGATATTTATATGTGAGGAAAATGAAGTAGCTTTGTGCTGGTAAATTTTTTGTTTGCAGTTGGCGCCCGTGGAATCACGTCTCGTATGCAACAATCTTTTCTGACAGCTAACGTGATGCGAGCATAGACCGCGGAACAACGTGGGCAAGCGAGCACATCGTGTCCTCTCACTTTTCCGACTTGGGGGCACGCAATGTTGTTTGCCTTTCACTTTTTATGCATAACTAAATTCTTACTGTTGTTTTCTGAAGCTTGGACATGAGGCAGTACAAAAATTGGCTGCAAAGTTTCAAATGCAAATAATTAAGCCAAATTCTTACTTAGGCCCTACTTACGTTACCGTTTCAGCTTCAGGGGGTTCGCCCCCTTGACTCTTAACTCTCTCTGCCCTGCCCCCCCGCGTAGACTTTCTTCCGTTATAGGGTTGCTGCGGTTTTCGCCATGGTGTGCTCTTCACTTTCAAATACCTTCCGCGGTCTGTGGATGTTCTAACTTTCTCTATAGAGGAAGCTTAACTCATGGCATCCGCGCGCAGAGTCTATCTATTCTATAGCCTACGACGGTGGCTCTTCCCGCTTCGGTCGTTTTCGTCGCTCACCTATAAATTATTCAACGTCTGCGAGTGATGTCCGTTTGCATGTCCATCCATTTGTCTGTGCAGCAACGGTGGCAGTGTACATGTTAAAACTTTTAAAGCCCAAGTCTGACATCCGCAAACCCTACGTTATGTAGTAGTAGGCCTAGTACGTGCCATGCAGTCTCAACAAGATCGTTAGGTAACTTACTGTAATTTAATGGACCCGACAGGGTAAAAGCGACGAAAATAACGCAAGGGCTAAAACGATGCAGACTTTGCGGCGCATGTTTTACAGCTATTGTATTTTAACGTCTCAGAGCGAGCATTTTTCGAAGAGCGCTTTTGTACTTTTCACACTACAGCCCTCGGGAGCAAGCGTTTGCGACATTTGTTATTGTCGAGATACGGTTGCGGACAATTTTGCACCGACCAAAGGAAACAACCTTGGCATTTTCGTTCCACTTCAACTATAGGCCTACAGAGCACAGACCGGACTGGCTGTTTCGGATATTTTTTCCCTTTGTCAATGCTATTGTTAGTAAATAGTATAAATTTACACTACAGTCTAATGCGGTGTCGAGCGCCGCATCTGCATGCATGGAAACTCTTTCGCTGTTAAGTTACAGTAATCAAATGAATATTGGAGGTTAAAGTGAATAAAATTTGACGGATGTCACTTCGTAGTGTTGTTCTGTCTGTAAAGGCCTTCATTTCAATAAATAAGTACGTTACGTCAGTTACGAATGACGCGTGGCCAGACTGTGTGCGGTGTTTCTACGTGACATAATAAATCCTTACACTCTTGTTCTTGCTAGACCAATAGAGTGTAATAAAGCGTTGACAACGTTATATTGTACAAGCAGCTCGAGCAGCTATTCACTGGTTGACGATCGATCACTTAAAGATCACACCACAGTGACCACGACACACAAGAGATCAAATGCACAGCTGCCCAGCGTCAGCGGTAAAACTAATGTTTTGACTTTTGAATTTAATGATTTGGGTGTAAACGGAGCTACAAAAATGCGTTTTGGGCAATGCGTTTTGTTATTTTTTATAGGTTTAAATTTTTAAAAAGTTTCTGTATACAATAAAAACTGGACACAAAATTAATGCCTTTAAAAATCCCGTACACCATTTTCCATGCCACATAATTTTTGCAAAATGTAATTTCGAATAGACGTTAGGACGGTCATGCGAGTTTATTGACTAATTGTAAAATATACTTTTCGTGCGATAAGATCCGATGTTGTCACAATAGCTGGGCGTTGCTGTCCATTCGCCAGTGTGTGTGAATAACCTATGCCAATGTTATAGAGAGCATGTGATGCTTTCGCTTTTGAATAGGCCTCTATATATAGAGCCATTATCACGAACAATCTATCACCGAGTCCTATTACTTTTCTGACGTGTATAATGTCTAGTAATGTCAGTCAATGAATGTTTGCTAAGTAGAGCACGTGAAATTCATCGTCGAATGTCGTATTACACTGATTTATTGGGTCCGATTTCTTCGCTTCTGGTGGCATGAACTTACTAGCAGGGTACTCAACTTTTTTCTTTTTTTCATTGTTCTCTTATTTCGCTCCCTTTCGCTTTTATCATTTTTTTGCGGCGAAGGCCCTTCTAAACGCTGAGCCTAGAAAACGCCTCAAGTGGCTGCAAATTACGTTCGGTCGAGCAACATGGCTGTGAAAATTGATGCTATGTGTATGTTGTGTTAACTGTTAGTTTGAATACTTTAGATATATAGCCTACAATCACTGAGAAACATAAAATAGCTGCACTCTAAACGCGTTTGCAGCTTCACGAAGTGGTAGTCCGATTGGGCCGTCAACGCCATTTGAGCACTCTTAAAATTTACTATGACGGGCAGTTAGTGGCCGGTGTCGTGGAAAATTTGTCGTATATGGAAAATTCTTCTCACCTCCATATTGTCATAATGTAACTAACCCTAACCCTAACCCTAAATTTAACCCTATCCTTAATCTTAACCCTAACACGTACTGCTGCGTGTGAGAATAATTTTCCGGTGCGACGAATTTTTCACTACACCGAACGCCCGGAATAGCAAGTTAGTGCGTGGAGCTAGAACATCGGCCTGTAGAGCAAATTTTATGCTCGAGTACTGGTAGGCCTAATCACAGAATATACTGCAAGTGCACGTACGGCGTCGTGTCCTATGAATTCGTACAGGTTCTATTGCTGACAGTGCTATGAGTGACGAGGCGTGGCTTGCGGATACGGGTGTAGGTCTATTGTATGAGATCGACTGGTGTTGTATAACTGCTTGTCGTACACTTTATTGTAGGCCTATATGCCTGTATGTACGCATTTCAGTACAGCCGAGGGCGAAACACGACGTCTACACACAACTCTCGAATAACATCTATATACATGTAGCGTCGCATTTAGCTTTTTGCCTACATTAGCTGCGTTGATCTGAAAAGACGAATGAACTGCGAAAACTATACAACCAGACGGTTAGTTAACTTTTTACCTTTACTAATATAAACGAAGGCGGATTTTAATGCGGTAAAAGATATGGAGTTCCACGCTCGGTTCCCGAACGTAAGACCTGGAAGCGAATCGGCCTCAGTCGAACCCGCGAGCTCTTGATCGTGACTCCGATGTGCTAACCATGAATCCGTTATTCAAGCCACAGTTTTAATCAAGCAAAACTGAAAAGGTAACCGGCATTTTGCGAGTGACGCCGTTCAAGCCAAAGGAACAAACTTTCCGCAAATGAAACCATAAATGAAACCAAGGCTATTGCAGTATCAATTTCAATGACATTTTCTGTAGACATAACGATAATTCAATGACAATGGGCTAATATAATACGAGCTTTAAGCCTGACAATTAAAAGTAATTAAAACAAGATAGTGTTTTGGTCTCGACTCACAGATAGTTTCTAGGTACACTTCGCAAAATTGTGATTTGGATTTTTTACTAATAGCGACACCGAAACCTAGGCCTAATCAGTTTATTTTCGTCTGAAAATGCAGCACTAGCAAAAGTTTTCTGCAAATCTATCGAAACATTTGTCACGCAATTGTCACAGGCATTCCGGAAATAACATCGCAACGAACGCACTAAGGGACGGACTATACCTACACATTTCTTCGTATCATGGTCTGTCGTCTGCCGTCTTTCTGTCTGTCACGCTAAAACCGTTAGATGCCAAGCACACTTTGGGGTTTTATGTTAGATAGGGGTTTATGTAACCCTAATGGAAGAAGGGATTTTGGGGCAAATTGTGGTCGAACTGTCAGTTTTGTGCTGCAGCTTGGCGAATACAGATAAAGCAATTCTGCCTTTTACCAAATCACTTTTGTTTGGTTCTTGTTATTTTTAGTTTAACCAGGCCTATACGCGGACTTAATTGCGAACTGTGATTCTATATGGCTTAGTATGAAATTCACGTACAGAGAAAAAATCGTTGTCCACAGCGCATGCAGTTACGTCGTCAGTCCCCTTTGTATGACGCCGATAAATATAACTTGACCCACGTCGGAGCTCGCTCGGCGCAGATGGCTACGACAAATTACCCCGAAACATGTCCGTGGATATGATCGATCCATTTAATGCCAGCTAAGACCGTACGACGTCCGAAGAAGAGCTGCTTTTATGCCTGCTTTGGTGGTCGATCGTTGATTTATGTAGCAGCGTTTATCATAAGCTTAATTGGGACTAAGCCAACTAAATTTAAAGCGTTTGATCATTGATGTGCCGCGTGCGTATGGGTTTAGAAGAGAAAGGATGGACAAAACCGAAAAAAGAGACAAGGCTGAGAGTTCGGAGAGAAACAGAGAAAAGAAATTTGAGGTGGTTTTGTCCATTTATTCATTTAACGCAACACACGCAATGTCGTCGCAATCATGCTTTTTGCTTGAACCGTTTGTCGGATCTAGATGGCATCTGGCAGGTACGCTTGGGATATCCAGTGACACATTGTGTTAGATAAGGCCTTTCAAAACCGTGGCTCTCAGAGTAGCGGGAAGATTTGGAGTCGAATTCCCCAGCCACATGCTGCTACCACCTGGCGGATACAAATGAAAAGTGATTCAGCTTTTCAACAAATTACATCGGTGCTTGTTGTGTTTTGCAGACGCTGACTGGTGGCTATACAGTCTCGCGGGAGGTGACATTAGGATTTCCCGGCGGCACTGTCACGTGACGTAAATGTACGGAAAGAACGCGTTTAGGCCACGATCGCAGTTTTATGCAAATGACGGCCTTCAGGTGATAGCGAACAACCGAGGAACCCAGTATGACGACCAGGCGCGATACAGAGTTGTCAACGATTTTCAGGTATGTTACACATTTAACTTCAGCACAGGCTATTTATCCGGCAGTTTGATTCGTCGGCTATTCATCCGGTTGTCAGATAAATTGCCTATCTTAGTCGGCCCGGCTATTTATTCGGCAGTTTTTTGGGGGGAGGGGGCGAAAAAGTGGTCGTAGATACCGGTTCAGGCCGTGTCTCTCGGCGGCACGACGATACGGTACCGCCGCAGAGACAGAACGGCGGCTGGGCAACTGACGATCTCAATCCCAGCAGCTAGGATATCACGGTTAACACCTGTCGGTAAGTTGAATGTTTGCTTCTCGTACAGTCGAATTCATGGCCAATGTTTCAGACTAAATGTACAGGGTGTAACAAAGTAAAGAACATAAATTGGCAAAATTTTAAATTAGAATTCTGAAATGTTGCTGGGAAAACAGCGAAAAGCTTTAGGGGCCTACTTTTTGCCGCACAATGTATGTGTGCATCCATCTTTGCATAATTTTCTGTAAAATATGCTAACTCTAACTCTAACCCTAACCCTATTATTAACTCTAATTCTATTCCGGATTATGTATTAGACTACGCTAACAATAGCGACCGACGCCGGTGCCGCCGCCTATCGAATGTAATCGAATCTACGACTGTGGGCCTCATTTTCGCTTACAGGTTATTTATCCGGCTGCCGGATAGGCTATATAGTTACCGCGTTGAATTCAATATGCGGAAAGTGAATTACAATGATTTTAAAATGTTCAAAGCAAGGTTATGGGGTACTTTTGGACGTGATTAACGCAGCCGACACAAGGAAAGCACGCAAGCAATCAAGTACGCAACAAACGCAGCGGACGCAACGCAAGGATAGAGAAGGGTTTATGTCTACTCATGCGTTGTGTGTCTTGCGTTTGATGGAAACTATGCTTTATACAGATTATACTAAAGTTGTGTGATAATGTGTTCAGAAGCAGAACGTAGCACGAGCTTCAGTGGAACACAACGGCTGGAAATGGTGGACGGTTGTCTGGACCGCCGCAATAGTTCTCTTATGTCCCGCCTGTGCTTACTTTACCACGGGCGCTCTGCTCTGCAATATCTTTGCTTATGTCGATCACAAGGCAAGCCGCTCCGACTACGTGTTTTTGCATTAAGTTATTAACGTTTTGGTTCTCGTTCTCATTTTAGTTTTTATAGTCAACATGTATATATCGGCTTTAAAAACTTTGGAAGCTGGCCCCTACGTGTGTGACAAAGAGTACAAAAACTAAATCGGATATAAATCTGTCGATTAAATCTTTTTGCCAAATTTTTTTTGGGTCCAAAAGTGCTAAATTTGGGGCTAAAACCACGATATTAAGAAAATTAAAGGGCAATTTTAAAACGTTGAGGATCCATAATTTTTTTCTGTAGGAAATTTGCAAAGTCTGTCGGATGATTGCAACTTGCTGCCCGTGTACTTTTTAACGCACGACGCCGCTGTTAACAGCGGTATGTTTGTTAATGTCGTCAATAAAGACAAATCATTCAATTGATTGAAGTACCGGATGTTATGGCGACAATTGTTGCTTCCAGAGAAGTCATTTTGCAGGTCATCAAAAACAAATATTCACCGCTGTTATGGGTAAAAGTCTGTTTACTGTCTGTGTTAGACTTGCGTGCACTGGATTTTGTTATAAATAGATTTTAATTTTTATGAAATTATAATGAAAAATAATAAAGATACGGTAAAAATTGTCAGGATGACTTGTTTTAATTTTTTTTTCAAGCAGCATTGCTGATAAACGGCGTAGGAGATTTCTAGCTCGTTGTCATAATTATGCCTATAGCCTACCGCTGTTAGTTAACTTTTGTTATTTTCTTTATTTTTTGTTGTGCGTGTACGCCTGTCGCTGCTTCAACAAGTCGTCGTGGTGGGCTTCGGTCCTCCACAACCAGCAACCTGGTCATACCACGCTGCAGACTCTCAACCTACGGCACTAGTGGCTTTCAATGTTGCTGGTCCAGTCTGTTGAAAAGCTCTACCTGACTACCACCAGAAGTTGCTAGACATTTTTTGATACTTTTAGACAGCGGTTAAAAACTTAAAACATTTTTATTTCGCCGATATTGACTTACTGATACTACGCATTAGAGACTGCGTTGATGCGCTGTACAAATGTATTTTAGATTTGGTTTTGGATTAATGATGCATAAAGACGTTTATTCGTGTGCGTGTGCAGGCGGGCGACGAGTCGGGTAAGGATACAAAGTTGCGCTGGTCAATCGCAGTGAGTGTAGGAGCGTTCATAGGAGGGTGTATAGCAGTCGTCGTCGTTCTAGTTGTTTTGTTCAGTGTTCTCGGCGCACAGGAGTGGATCCCGCCCATACCGGATACCGTCTAGCGAAGGACTACTGAGTAATAGCTAGAATAATGTGCTAGAATAAAGGTATCTTCACCTATCCGACACTACACACTCTCATTACCTCCACATTGTCGTATCGGTATTGGTATCTCAACGCTTCCTGGCTCCGGCTAATGGGGGGAAGTCGATCGAACTCGCCACTTAGCGTAGATTGCCACATGCCTGGTATCACAGTTATAGCGATTATTGTACGGACTCGATTTTCTGGTATATCATTGCACTTGATTCAGTGGTGACGCCAAACGGCAGCCCAGGCCCCAGGGGTGCTGGTCCCCACTTTTGACGTATAATATACAGGGTGTGCCAAAAATGACCCAATTTGTTTTTGTCAGAACTTCGTCATATCTCCATCAAATTTGATAATTTTTGGCACATATAGCCAAGACGATAGAAAAATGTAAGGTCGACTCAGTGTTTACTTCACATAGTTTATGTCAATGCACTACGATGTAAAACGCAGATGCTTTAAATTGTTACATTACACGGTGATTATCAGTATCAGATTGCTCACTTTTTTATTATTAATTTGACAGAAAGTGCCATGTAATGTAATAATTTTGTGGTATTAAATATTTTGTGATGAAAATAGCAGACAACAAAATAACTGATTGATGAGCTTAAAACACATTTTATCCATGAATGAGTGCTGTGCATTTTGATCAGGCCCATCGAGAGGGTGAAGTAGGGAGAAGGTAAGCTACCCAAGGCCCCGCGACGTTTGGGGCCCCGCCGTTGCTCAAAAATATAAAGTACACTAGAATGCATCATTTTAAAAAAAGTCAAGAATTTTCTCCCCAGAGGGACCCCGTGAAAATGTTTCCTCAGGGCCCCGCTCTGGCTCTCGACGTGCCTGATTTTGATCAGTTGATCGTTAATACTGCTATCAGCCGCGGCGTCACGTCTAAACCATTGTATACACTTGGAGCATAAATTCTGATACCGTAATGTAAAAGCAAGTTGTTACACAAACTTATAATTCTGGTACATAAATCACATCTTAGTTTATTGTGTGCTTAATTAAGTTGTTAAAACTTTTACGGAGACAACAACCGAGCATTATGCAACAATTTGGAGCATCTGCATTTTACACGGTAGTGCGTTGACATGAACTATGTGAGGTAGACACTGAGTCTACCTTACATATTTCTATTGTCTTGGCTATCTGTTTGCCAAAAATTATCAAATTTGGTTGAGATTTGATGAAGTTCTGACAAAAAACAAGTTGGGTTATTTTTTTCTGGCACACTCTGTATTATATTATACACGTAACCACGACTTGAAACAAGAAAATAACCCCCATAAATTTCGTGGTTTCACTCTCAAAAGTTGGCGCCACTACTGTGCTTATTGGTTTTTGTTGTTTCAAAGTTTTTTTTTGATTGTTATCATTTTATGTCTCTCTCATGTCGTTCGTCTATGAATGGCGTGTGCGCGACATTTTTGGCGTGATTGACGGACTTTCACAAAAATTTTACCAACGGCACATCACTAGGGCCTACATATTAGGACAAGATGAATTTGAGGTAAATGCAATGTTTTATTGAAGATATTATTTGTTGAATATTTTATTTTTTGCAGTATATTATATCGTATTTTAGTAGCTGTGGACTAGGTTACGACGTTACGACAGATTACACAATCACAAAGTCATTCTTTACTATTCTTCTTTTTATGTTGGCCGAGCCCAAGCTCAAAGTCGAAAATAGAAGCTTACGTTAGAAACGATCTGTCTGCTAATTATACTGTTGCCGGAAACGCAATAATAATCTCACGACTATTTCTGGTAAAGGCCGCATCTCGTGTTAGCCATCATGACGACATCTAGTTTGTGATGTTGACAGTTAGGTGTGTGTGTAAACTTGTGAAGCGATAGAAATTAACTGAGTTTAACTGAACTAAAATTTCAGTTTAGTCTAGTTGCGTCTAAAGGGCGTACAAAGCACCGGAACTGAACTAAAATGACCGTTCACTTTATCACATTTTAGTTCATATTTTTAAAAATTTTATTTGCTATGTACGCGCCTTATTCCAACAGGGTCATCTTTTATTGTGTTAGCAGTATATATTTATGTTATGTATCATATTTTATTGTTGCAATGTCAGGTTATATTTTGTCGCTGGGAAGTCATTTTTCGTCAGTTGTTATCGCCACAGTTATGTTGAACGAAGACAAACAAAGAATATATTTAATTGGCTGATGATCTAGAATTTACCAAAAAATTGAAACGCTACCAAAATCTCAAGATTTTTTCCCTCCGCAAAAAAACACAAAACGCACACAGTATTTTTTCCAGTAATCAAATATACACTTCTTTCGTCGTGGGCGGAGAAAAATGTTTCAAAAATTTTGCAAATCGTAATTAATATGTTAAACACGAGATGTCAATAAGTACTTAGTTATGCAGAAACATGCAGAAACATACGACACCGCTTTTTAAAACAAATGTCACACTTATTTAAATTTCGCCCACAAATGTATGAAATATAAGCTTACAAGCCTTACAGAAACACTTGAACAAAGCACAATGCTATGACACGTTCCGATCAAGCGATTAAAGTCACAAAATCACAGTATGCTAAACGTTGTGTTGATGTTAGTCAATATCTCGTATATTGTCAGCGAACTTTTCAACAGCCAGTGGAGTAGCCATTAATGTAAATTGGGGACCTCCTCTCCCCCTTTACTTCTTTTTTTGTCCCCACTCCTCCCCTTTTCTCACCTCCTTCCGTCTCCCTCTCCCTTTCCTTTTCCTTTTTTCCTTTTCTCCTTCCTTCTCTTCCTTCAGAAGTAGGACCATTATAATCCAGCTAAGGTTCTGTGGAGCGCTGTAAGCTTTCCAACGGTGTCTGGGACGAAAATTAAATTTGGTGCATTACTGCTTTAAAATATGAGATCTGGTGGCCACTATTTCAATTATTGGCCCCAGAATCAAATGACCAAATTGGCAACTTTAGAGCAGTTTAAATGTGTGCTTATGTTCTGTCTGTGGGACTGGGCAGTGGGCCCCATGCATGTCAACGCCACTGCCAACAGGCAACTTGCCACCACGTGACGACGGACAATCCAGTGAATCCACGTGACAAGGTCACGTGACGAGTTAAGTCACGTGACGAGGAGATAAGTCAGACGGAGAATGGATGTCTGAAGACCTTGAAGCAATGGTTTCCGGAGTCTGCTACGACAACGTGCTCATGGATGGAGCCAACACACAAACCCTGAGGACCGTACAGACGCCCTCCGGCTGACGTCGTGTTGACCAGAGCCAAGAACGATCCACGCCCGTCAAATACCTACCAACACAATCCACGGCATCAGTGAATAAGTAAGTGAGAAAACCCAAAACCCGCTAATTTAAGTGTGGTTTGGTGGTGTAGCGGTAGCCTGTCGGAATAGTGATCTTGAGGTTACTGGTTCGACTCCCGGCCGGGGCACTGCCACACACGTGCCTGTAAAGGTAAAGGTAAAAGGTAAAGGTCGTCAATTTGTATAGCGCATCGTCGCAAACACGCTTCTAATGCGCTTTCGTCACTAACCAGAGCCGCCTGCCGCACGGCCACCGTGTGCAGCCTGCAGACACAGGCTGGCGCAGCGGCCGG
>Ga0056128_1007754_pt1 | contig 13554 bp, 7 predicted proteins | sample WorMetLIZISLAND2_FD_71113 | JGI IMG/M metagenome (GOLD analysis project Ga0056128, IMG submission 71113) | Marine gutless worms symbiont microbial communities from Max Planck institute for Marine Microbiology, Germany - Olavius geniculatus... ... | reverse complement strand
AGAGAATTTGGTATTTGTATATTAACTTAGCATGAACACCCCAATTTTCAGCTAAACTACTGAACCGGAACTGCTATAGGCTTTCGCGTGTCTCGTGAGCATTAGCTCAAATTTCTTGTTCTAGTATATTTTACGTGTCTGCAGACATGCTCGTGGTCGTGAGGAATGGGAGAGTGCTGCACTGCAGAATGGCAACACTAAATGTAACGGTCTGTTGCCACTGTGGGGTCCACAAGTGGCCGAGTCAGCTTACGCCAGCTGCCTTGCAAGGTTAGTTCTTCTCGGCACACAGACTGTTTTAACTACCATTTTAGCTAAACTCGGTTAGCCAGTTTCCCCAATGATTTTCAGTTTCCATAGATCTCTGATTTTCTATTCTAAAAATCCTTGTAGTAGAAGCAGAAACTTACCATATCTATTTCAACACAGTCCCACCAAGCCTTCCATCAAGTTTACTTTTGACTTAACGGAGTCATAGTGTTGCAGTTTTAAAAAATAAATTATTGCAGTTATCTACAGAAAGTCTCAGTTAACGCATGGGTAGTTTCGTATAAATCATCAGATAGGAAGTGTACCTTGCAAGAGGCATTTTGTTGTCTTCTGACATTTTCAGTAGTCTGGCTAAACAGAAATTGTGAGGGTGTTTATTTTTTGCATAAAGGTGTTAAGTAAGTGAGTAACAAAACCGATTAAAATGTTTGAATTAACATAAAGTGTCACTGTCTAGACACTTTAGTGTACAGTCACAATGGGGCAAGATGGGTTTTCTGATGGGGCCGGTAGACAGCCATGGATGGTGTGTGTATGATATCTTCTTGAATATGTAAAGTAAGTAAGTATGTAAGAGAGCTTAAGAGGCACGGTGTGTCATGATTTTGACACCTGAACAAAAATGTCTAGCAGTCGCTTTAACTATTTGTCTGAGATAAGCGGGAAGACTGTTTCACAGTTTTGGAACTGCAGCAGCAGAACATTTGTCTCCATAGCTGCCGTAAATCTTTCCAACGACACGTCAGTTGCATGTTGTTGTGTAGACACAACACTTACTTACAGGAGTGCACGGCCGTGAGAGATGCCACGTATGCGTACACAATCCATGACTTGAAGCACCTGCTGATAAAGTTTGCACTGGAGAAGTCGTTCAGTGAAGACAGTGGAGGAGGTGGCCGGGAGAGCAACATGTTTCTCATTCCATACATCATGCACATGGCGCTCTACGTCATTAACACGTCAGTCTCCCTGCCTGTCATCAGTGTTTTCTGGATCGGTTTTATGCTTTTCCTGCTGGTAGCTAGTGACGTTTCTTTTTCTTGTCCTTGGTGACATCACTGATGGCTTTTTACCAAATTTAGGACAGAAATGAACTGTTTAGGTTCTGGGGTCAAAAGGTCAAAGTCCGAGCAAGAGGTGAACATTACCTGAAAATTTTGTGTAAATTTAAACATTTTCTAGGTCATTGTAGAAGAAAATGAGAGTGGGTGTTTTTTCTTAACACAATGTAGTTGTATTTCAGTGCGGTGTATATTCAAAACTGTTTGAAGTGTGATAAAGCTCAAATTCCATTGTGCCGACTTTGCGACAAAGTTCGCGATTTTGTCGCAGATACAAATCATGAAAGTCCGCAACACAAATCATGATGCCGACTCATGATTTGTCCACGTACTCTGTCGCAGACTTTGTTGCCGACTTTTCCCACGCATTTTAACGGCCCAAATTCCATTAGAGCGACACAAACGGGTTTGTCGCGGACTTGTCACGGACTTTGTTGCATGTCGAGATGGTTTGTGTCCGTGACTTTCATGATTTGTGTCCACGACTTTCCCTACGGGAAAGTTTCGATGAAAGTCAGCGTAATGGAATTTGGGCTTAAGTGAGTCTTAAACAACATCGTGCATTTCGGTCAGTGCGGTTTAATCTTTGGTTAGTGATGTGAACCTACACTGCCATTCAGTTGATCATGCATGAGGCGTAGTGGTAGAATTCAGCAACCGTGTGCAGCAGTGGAGTAATAGAATTTATATGATTGAATTACATGGTTGATTGTCATAGATTATCAATTTACATGTTTTGTTAAAGCTATAAAACTATGGTTACTGCTAGTTTCGATTTTGTTTGACTTTTTCTTTTGACAGCCAGTTTTCTAGACTTACTCCAAATAGGCCGAGTTTCACAAAAGTGAACTGTTGGGATTGCATGGAGCAGGACTTTTTATCATTTGGTTGGCTTCCTATTAGTATCAAAATACTGGCTAATGGTAGATGTAGTATTGGTGATAATGCAGACTTTATACATATAATGTTTTGAATTGCTGATAATTCTAACGATGTGATACATTTACTTGGTCAGCTTTACAGAAATGATTCGGCCGATATCGAGCGTGTGGTATTTGATTTGTCACTGGTGCAGCACTAGGTCGGTGACACGCGAGGAAAAGAACTTGTCGAACTTTCTGAAACGTCCCGCAGACAAATGGATTGAAAACAGTTTTGAGGTTTGCATATTAAACATGAATAGCAGTTGTCGTCATTTTTCCCAGAAATTTGTGATTAACGTTTGTTGTGTAGTTCCACTGGATTCGGATGTGTCGGGTTCTACGTAACTGCTGTGCATCTTATTTGTCTTTTTTTCTTACGCATTTTTTCTTTTGTTTTAGTAGAAATTGAAAACTCTGATGTAACAGAGTGATTTTAATGCATTATATCTGCTGTTTGTTAAACCGGTTTTGTGTCACATTTTTGCAATGAACTACCTCGTAGTTGTACACGTGTCAGTCTGTTATTACAGTTTTTTTCATACGTCCATAAATAATGCAACTTTTCTTTATCTGATATCATTTGTGAATACGTATCAGTTTTAACAGTTTTTTTTTCAGTTTTGCATTTAGAGGTGAAGAGCAGAAGCCTACCAGCTCACCTGAAATATATTGTTCACACCAACACTGCAAAATTGACTTTGTGAATCATTCTTGACTTTTCACACAGAACACAATTGTCAGAACTCAAGTTATGCTTTCCTTGCCTATTGTTGAATTTGTTCGGTGAATTATTACATGATTTTTCACGTGGTTGATTAATATATCAGTAAATCAGATCTCCATTTTAAACTTTTGGTTTTTGGGCTTTGCATTGCAGTGTTTTTTTTATTTCTGCACTTGTATATGACAACCAGCACGCTTGTTTGTTTGAAGTTAGTCTCTGTCTCATTTCCGGTCTATAGGGGAGGGGCTGATTAACTCATTTCTCTCCAGGAAACTCCACAGGCGCCGTGGGTTGGATGATGCTTAGAGGTTGGGCCGTGTCTCCCGCATTGGAACACCAGATGGTCTGCCATCTCTTTGGCGCCATTGCAGTGGGGACAGGTGGCAGAGTCTTGCCGTTCGATACAATGAAGGTAGTCTGCCAGCGTGGAGAATATTACTTCGTGGCCAGTTAATAATACTAATAATAATAAGTGAACATTTATATAGCGCACTGTCATTTTGAAGAAATGTCTAGTGTGCTGAATGCGTTATCAGTACATGTGAAACAGAAAGAATTTAAGAAAACGTTTAAAAGAGTCCAGATTGAGTGTGTGATCATTCAAGTACGTCGGGAGATTGTTCCATGCTGACGGGCCAGCGAAAGAGAATGCCCTTCTGCCAGCTGTCGTAAGTCTGTAACGAGGAACGGCAAGTTCTCCACGGGCAGCAGAATGCAGATGACGATGGCCAGGCAATGACGAGATCGGCAAGCACGTCTCTGACAGATATGGCGGTCCCATTCCATGCAGACACTTGTAGTCAGACAAGCATAGCATGGGTGACACGCTCTGGTACATCCAACCGGTGTATGATTTCATGTTGAACATGCGACAGACAGACAGACAGTTATCGAACGTTTGTATTACAGTGCTACTGTATGCTGCGTGTGTAGACGGAAGGTGCGTTGTACTGGACGGTGATGGCCCTACACATCTACGATCATGACAACTGGCAGCAGGTCCGCATCCAGCTGCTCAGACGTATCATTGTCCTGGCTCAGGCCCGCCATTCATCTCCCGGTGGCACTACCAGGTCAGACAGTGATTGATAATATTATTACCTCCGCCAAGGAGTTTGTTTTTGCCAGACTTTGTTTGTCTGTTTGTCTGTCTGTGTGTTAGCAAGATAGCTCAAAAAGCTATGGACGGATCTTTCTGAAATTTTGAGGGTATGTCGGGAATGACACGAACTACCAGTGATTTAATTTTGGGGGAGATCCAGAAGGAATCCTGGATTCTGGATCACTTTGAAATTTTCATTACCATTGCTTTCAATAGGGCATAAGGGAAACTGCTGCAAAACCGAAGATGGTGCTGCCACCTAGCGAACAACATTGCCTTGGCGGAGGTGTGCGGGCTCTGATTGCTTCCTAGTTGTGTTTGCCTTCACGAGCCTTTTGCTTCGCCATCAGGAGGAAGGCAGTCAAACAAAGCCGGCATAAAATCATGTATACACATTCATTATTTGCTGTTTTATTTTGAACAAAAAATCTTTGTCTGTGTAATTACTATAAATAGTCTCACTATTTACAAGATGTCACCAGTTTGTCAATGAAGTTCGGTATTTCGTGACAGTAACCCTAAACCTGCTATAGTTTTTTTAAAGCGTATGACTTTGTTGATATTTTCTTATAGAAACTGCTTTCTGGACTAATGTATGGTATTCATTACTACCATTTTATTTTTGCTAGATAGGCTTAGATAAACATTCGTTAGTTTATTACTTTCAAAGTTATTTTTAGATAAAACCTATTTGGCACTTAAATGGTCATCGTGTGTTGCTGTGCTGTCAAGAAGCTACTCACATCTATGCTTAGGCATTTCATTTGTAATGGTCAAACATAAATACACTGGTTTCTGCTTCCAAGCTATATTGGGTATTTTTTGGACAGTTTTGGACAGAACGAACTGGCAAGTGCTTAACTACTGTATATTGTCAGTTAATGCATCACATAGTGTAATACTGTATGTTCATTATTTGTAGTTTGAGTGATAAAGCTGTGAAGGACTATGGCGTCTACAAACCTCACCTTATGTTTTTCGGCTTAGCAAGCTGCATTCCTCACATGCTGTTCTCGGTTAGTTTGACATTTGCTGCTTTTTGCTGTTTGTTTGGCTCCTTGTTAGTTTTTTTCGCATGTTATTTGATCGCTAGCTTTATCTTCATTTTTGTAGCTATGTGATTGAAAATAACTTCAGGAATATTTGGTGCATGTCGTACTTGTGTTGTTCTTGTTTCTGTTGTTTCCAAACTTGTCACAATTTATTAAGTTCAGCCTTTCATTGTAGTAGAACCATCATGTGTAGTTAAATAATTAAAGGTGTCCCTGCTTTAGTTATACTGTCATTTTAGCCATGTACCAATTGCTGTATCATTTTTCTTTCTGTTGCAAAGAATTGTCATCATTCAATAATTTAATCTAATGTACAGATTTCTTTTGAGATCTTGCACAAATGTTGTCTTTAAGCCCAAATTCCATTATGCCAACTTTCACTGAAACTTCCTTGTGGGGAAAGTCGTGGACACAAATCACGAAAGTCGGCGACATGTTATGTGTTGCGACTTTCATGATTTGTGTCCGCGACTTTCCCGCGGGGAAGTTTCGATGAAAGTCGCAAAGTCGGTGTAATGGAATTTGGGCTCTCTTTTTTTTGTTGGTTGCTGTTGTAATAGCCCACCAACTCTTCTTTTCTCGTCAGAGATGATACGAGAAGAGTGAGGGAGGGGGATACGGAGTCGTTTGCAGCCGTTAAGCTGGACGAACTGTCGTTGGGTACAGACGTCGACATGCCGAGGCTTATTGTTGACGTTCTTTTGACGACAGCCGAACCGGCCGGCTGTTGGTTCCACCACAAAAAGGCGGCTCCACCAGAACCAACTCTTTGTTCGTTGGTAGCAGGGACAGCCTCTACTATATGATGAAATTGATGACCAATGCTGCCCCCTGTTGAATCATAAGTAGGCAAGTGCAAGTTTTGGCTTTCCTACCCTGGGGAGTCAGGGTCGCCATCTAACAGTGCATCACTGGATCCTGCAAGCGTGTCTGCCAAGTGGCGTGTGAACGCGTTGAACAGTTATAAAAGAGATGCACGAATGTGACGGACGACAGACAGACAGATGACAGACCACACTATGGAGAAATGGGTAGCTGTAGGCAAAATCACTTGCATTAAAGCAATGTTGCCCAATAATAATAATCTGGCATATCTACACTGTGTTCAGAAAAAAACACCCACTCCCGTTTCCTTGTATATCTCCATGGAAAATTTTGAGATTTTCACCAAATTTTCAGGGAATGTTTAGTAGAAAACAAGTATTACACCGGTGGAAAAGGTAGAATTTTTTTGCTACTGGTGACGTCATATTTCCGCATTCGTGAATTATGGGTTTTACTGCTGAAAACAGACATTTGATAAAATATTTGAAAGTCAGCAAGTTTTATCAAGCCACAAGTTTGTGCCAGATGTTTCTGGATAATGGACAGACAATTGAATATTGATGGAATGAAACTTTTAAATAAAAAAATTAACACGACTGGCAGTATCAGGCCATTCGACTGATGGCGGGCAAGCGGTCATCCACGCTGTGTGCAGTGCGCGTAAGGATGCCAACATCAACAAAGTTGAGGATCTCGCACTCAGCCAAGAAAATAAACCACGAAAACAGTTCACAATGGAAAATTGCGTGATGGATTAGCATATTTTCCAATCGATATGTTTTAGCATTTCATCAAATGCCTGTCTTCAATGGTAAAACCCACAATTTACAAACACAGAAATATGACGTCATCATGACGTCACCAGTGGCAAAGAATATCTTAACTTTTCCACCGGTGGAATACCTGTTTCCTCCTAAACAGTCACTGAAAATTTTGTGGAAATCTAAGCATCTACCACAGATATATAAAAAGAAAACGTGAGTGGGTGTTTTTTCTGAACACAGTGTATAGCGCCAGCATGTCAAAAACAGGCATTCTGGCTGGCTGATGCCACCGACCATGCAAGCTTGTGGCTTCTGAAGTATAATTGCAAAGTTGCTCAGTTCAGCGTAGCATCTCACTCCCAGTGCACATTCATTTTCAACAAGATGAAGAGATCTTGACATACTGATGGAACCAGACACTGAGAGATCAGAGTTAGTAAATGTTTTTTTAGTAGTGCTGTTGAGGCGTTAATTTTTTGTAATGGTGTTAACGCATGCGTTAATTTTTCTTTGAGTGTAGAAATGTCGTGTGGAACCGGAGTCTAGCTGGAGTGTAGCACTCGCCGACTACATCCGTAACAATGACCAGTCGCTGCAGGAAGCGTCGAAGAAGGTCCTCGCAATGTTTCAGGACGAACTGCTGCCGTGTGAGACATTTGCCGAGTTCTGTGATGTTGCTGGTATGAGTTCCAGACATATTTTTTTCTCTGTCTCCGACGGTCTCTCTCTCTCTTGTCAGTGCTGTTTGATGCTTTGGAATGAGAGACAGTTACGGCTATCAGCCTGTACAACTACCACCGCAACAGTTCTCATGAGTTTACCTTTGGGGACCGGACTATCCTGAAGTGACCTATATCTGGAGTAAGACTGGAAACTGGGCCAGTTAGACAAAAACATGGTGCACCCCAGTATGTCACATGATAAGCATCATCTCAGATGGTGGTCACTGAAAGCTGCAGCACTTATTGGCAGCGTTTTGTTAGGTTTGTGTAATATTGTGCAATCCTTTGTAATTTTGCACATTTGTTGTAGACGTGGTTACACGCAAAACATTTTTGCTTAAAGGTCCGTGGACACCAAAATTAACTTACCATTTTGCTAAAAGAGCACAATTTTCTGAGAATTTTGACAGTATTATCGGCACCCAGCGTTTTGTCAACATGAAGAAACTTACATTTGAAATCGACTATCTACGAAAATGACGCAGAAAACGAGACGCCATGTTGACAGGCTGATGACGTCACTGTGTGTACCCGTAGTCAACGTAAAATACGCTCAGAAACATAAGCATTTTAAAATCACATTGTCTACCTATGTACTGCTGCAGGTGTCATGCGACACAGTATTTTTTGCCATTAAAAATATTAAAGTTAACTGGTAAACACTGACTGGGTACATGCGGTGACGTCACTTCCAGCCACTTCCAAGATTAGGATTTTAAGCTTAACGTAAAGTAACTAACACCATTTTTCCGTTATATTCAGGCATTAATTTCATACATTTATAAAGCTTAAATCATTATATTATATAAACAAGGTGAAATGTCTAATTGAGGTCTATGTAAATTTTACAAGCGAGTTTGACCATGGCCATGGACCTTTAATGTGGACAGGCCATATAAGCAACTGCTAAAACACTTTGCATGTGACCACCTCCTGTTATCACGCCATGCAGTTGTGCTAAAATGTTTTAAAACTTTCTATACAAATATCTTAGACGTGGTTGCATCACCTATTTTGAATATTTTTTCTTTGTTCTAACTACGATTCATGTCAGAAAATGCATTTTATTTAATGATAATTTGACTACGGTATCTATCTCTCATAACTTCTATTTATTGGTCCTGCTGAGGCTGTGCTGTGAAATATCACAGTGATGTTAGATGAACATGAACCTAGCAATTGAGTGTGAAACATAGGTTCTCTGTTGTGTGGGCTAGTTAAAGCCCAAATTCTATTATGCCAACTTTGCAACTTTCATTGAAACTTCCCTGCGGGGAAAGTCACGGACACAAATCATGAAAGTCCATGACGCAAATCACGTCGCCGACTTTCATGATTTGTGTCCGGGACAAAGTCCGCGGACTTTGTCGCCAACTTTCCCCATGCATTGCAACGGACTAAATTCCATTAGAGCGACACAAACGGGTTTGTCGCAGACTTGTCCCGGACTTTGTCGCAAACATCTCAACATGTCGAGATAGTTTGTGTTTGCGACTCTCATGATTTGTCGGCGACTTTCACCGAAACTTCATGATTTCACGATTTGTCACCGTTTGAGTCTGTGACTTTAGTGATCTGTGTCCGCGACTTTCCCCGTGGGGAAGTTTCGGTGAAAGTCGGTGTAATGGAATTTGGGCTTAACTGTGCAAGGCTGTTTGTGTGTTGCTATGTAGGTCTGTTGGACGAAATCCCAGATGCTGACAACTGGATTACCGACATCCTCCGCTCGCTGCCATAGAACATTACCCGCCCCTAGGCCTCCCACTCTGTATTTTTTTCAGGACGCCGAAAACTAAAAATTCAGGACATTTTACAATTAGTTCATCCAGTAAGTACAACAAAAATGTACGAAAGGGATGTTAAAATTCTTTTGAAAATTGATACTGTCTGAAAATACAACAAACCCAATGGTATTTCAGAATGTTGTATTTGTCAGTATTTGTAGTGGATAAATATTTGTTTAAAATTTTGCCTCATTTTGCAACATATTCAGACAGATTCGGGACATTTGCAAATCCAAGTTTCAGGAATTTTGAGATGGGTAGGCGGCCTGGTTAACCGTATAACTCTGCATATATGTGCCTCTTTATTGCTTTGTTCAGAACAGCATTGCTTTGTGCTGACTTTTGTTGTCACGTTTTGCTTTTTTGCGTTGACGTTATTACGAAACTTTTGTTCAGAAAATCCACAGATATTGCTTGCTGGTTTCAAAATAAGTTATCAGTTGGTTCAGGAAATTCGATTGGCTATTTACTGGATATGCCCTGCTAAGTGAAGTTGTGCTTATTTATGAACGAACATGAGATATATTGTGGTTTGCTGTGAATTTGAAATTGTACTTAAAAGCTTGACAGATACAAAATGTGCTTGCATTATGTATAAGTTTCAACACGGTCTGCAGTGTATTATGCAAGTGTAGCAAGGCATAATATATCGTGGTCCACAAAAAATGTGCCACTTTTATTTTTTGAATAGCTTCGTGAAACGTTGACCAATTTTAATAATTTTTGGCATGCAACGTCAGGAAATAACTTGATGCAGATGACTGTAGTTTTGGCCACCTCACTTAAATGCTGTCGCTACAGTGCCTTGTAAAATGTAGAAGTCGTAGTTAGGCCATTTACAACGATGAATTCGTACTGGATGCACATGCGTCGGCTCAGAAAGGATTAACTGAAAAGTGACAAACACGAGTAACAGATATTATCTCTCAAAAGTCACACGTGTCACATAACATCATCTGTACTACAGCATGTGATCAAAATGTCCTCATCCAGCATTGATGCAAGCGGCAAACGTTAACACCACTTGCAAACAGCAGGCTCAACAACCTGCATTAGTAACCTGCGACAGTATTAAAGTGAGGTGGCCAAAGGTATAGTCACTTGCATCGAGTTTCTTCCTGATGTTGCATGCCAGAAATTATTCAAATCGACCAATGCTGCACGGAGCTATTACAAAAATAAAAGTGGCACGCTTTTTATGGACCACAGTGTACACTGTAAACTGTGCCAAAACGTACTTATTTCGTGACTGTGATCGACGGTCTGTTCTGCCTCAGAATGGGCGTTGTAGACAGACCGAGCCGACGAGCCACGTTTCAGTCATCGCGCTTGGATGGATTATGAGCAGTTATAACACTCCAGACAGTGCAGTGACAGACAGGAAAATTAAACTTAAGTAGGCCTTGAAATAGGCATCGTTTACAGCACAAGAAAATGCAACTCGTATTGTGAAATATTTATTGTTGAACTACAAAAAAAGTTACAAAAACCTCACTAACATCGGTTAGCAGCCGCAAGCTTGAACAGCATGCCGCAAAAGTCAGAATTCACGAAGAAACGAACAACTGCAAGAAACCTACATATGACGCAGTGAAAAACCTAACTGTGCGGGAGTGAAATAACTATACACTCTATACTGTGGTTAACACTGTCTCCAATGGTCAGTATAATATTACACTAACGCACCAGTTGGTTCAGACCTCCCATTCTGCAAGACCGAAACTATCAAAACTAATGACATTTTCTAGTTTCTGGACGTACTACAAACGTACAAAAATATCTCTTATATTTGCATACATTGCAAACATTTTATCATTTTCGATCCTCTAGATTGTCACATATTACACGAGTCATTATTTCAGTAGGTGACCTGTGCTGCGCATTTATGACTTGTCATTGAGGTACCTTGGGACCAAGACTTTGTCTAGATATTGTCTTTGTCCTAGTTTTAGCTGCGATTTGGATGGCCGAACAAGTTCAGTGTGTACCATAGATAAATACATTATAAATATGCTAATGATAATAATAATTTTTATAGTTTTAATAATTTTAGCTAATAGTTTTAATTTCTGCTGACGGCATGGCATAAAAAAAATTCGAAAGAGTTTTGTATCTAATTAGCGCATTGTTAATATACTTATCTATGAACAAACACAAACATGTTAAGCATCCAAAACGCAGCTTTTATCATAGGTAGACTAAGACTAGGACAATATCTTACAAATAAAATGTAAGTGAATAGGGATTTGACATCCCACTCAACACATAATAGGTCATTTCAGAGACTGCCTTTCTGGACATTGCACAGGGTTCCTACAGGTCTTTTGTAGCAAAATTCCCGGACTTTTTCAGTCATGGAACAACAATTTCCCTGACCTTATTGAAACAATAACCCTATCGCACAAATGTCAGAAATGGTACACTGCATCATAAAGTAGAAAGAAATTTGAGCTAATGCTCACAAGATGCGCGAAAGCCTATAGCAGTTCCGGTTCATGCTAAGTTAATGTACAAATCTCTATCTGGATCGCATAACAATAGTAGCGTGGCGCCACCTTGTGAATGATCTAGACTTGTGTCACAGCCCGAAATTGCCAAAAAATCCATAAAACCCCCTATTTTGGCGATCAAGGTCATTGAATTTGGCACCAATCGAGAGCCAGTGTACAATTAGTGATTAATAGTAACTTAGGTCCTATGTCGCACAGTTACCGAGATACAGTGACTTACTGGCCAACAATCGCAAATTTTTCCCACCCCTCTCTCATTTAGCACCCTCGTTCGGGGTGACCCCCTTTGAATTTATGGAAAAGCCTTATGGTTCCTGAAACTAGTCTTCTAGGCAGCCGACGGTGAAGATTTGGTGATAGTAGCTTGCACCATTTTTGCCTGATCAACCTGTGTGACAGACAGACGGACGGACAGACAGAATTGCGATGGCTAAGACACGCTGAAAGCAGTAGCTGCTTTCACATGTAAAAACTGTATTAATCATAATGGAGCAATATGCAAACGACAAGCCCTGGTCGGAGGGCCAGGGGGCAAAGCCCCCCCCTTGAAGCCAAAACACTTGTAGATTTTGGACGTTTAATGGAAGCTGCAAATTTGGCTACTTTTAATATTTGGAGACACAAAAAATCAGATATCTGCAGTTTGCGTGATCTGACTGTTCAAAAATAATATTTTTCCCCGACCTTTCAATGAACACAAAAATTCCCAGACTTTTTCCAGTTTTCCCTGACCTGTAGGAACACTGATTGCAAATAATACACAAAATCTTTCATTAAAGGAAAACCTTAAAATTTTAGCTTGAGTGGAAGGCCTGCATTCATTTAAAGGTGGTGTTATAGCTCTTAATGGAAGCCCATTTCAGAGCTACGGAGCGTCACCTGCCGTATGCACAGTGTTACCTGCCACCCGACACAGGTGAACGTGCCCCGCCTTAACCCCAGCCAAAAAAGCCAGTACTCGATTTACCTATCCCGGAGGGATGGAAGGATGAGTTGACCTAGATGGCTGGTTACATACCGAGATGGTTTACCTGCCCGCAGGCAGACACCCATCGCAGTACTAACCCGGCCCAGCGTACAGTAACTTCGTTGATCGAATCAAACGCGTTACCACTAAGCCACCCCACCAACCCATGTAGTCATGAGTTGATAATAAATGCTCACTCGGGAGAAGTGATTCTGAAGGTAAATCAGATAGAGAAATATGTTCTTGACCAAAGAAAAAAAATGCATGATATTACACGAATTAAATTGAATCACTCGCCATGTGTCAGCAGAATCACTTGCCATGTGTCAGCACTACGAGGACTTGCTGGACTTTGATATTGCGAAATAAAAAACAAAACAAGTTCTCGACTGCTGTCAGGTTAGTACTGTCTTTGGCATAACAGAAATAGATTATGTCAAAACAGTATCACTGAGCATACAGGCATCGACAGTGAAGCATTGCAAAAGCAGCATACACTAAACAAACTTAACACATAGGAATACATCAAATATATTACATACATTGCTGATCTTACAACTCAAAAAAACAACAGACTTCAGACCAGTAGTAAACTGCAGTTAGTGTTCATATTTTTAAACTAGAAAGCAGTCAGAGACCGCAGACCTCCGCCAACGCCATGTTGTTCGCCAGGTGGCAGCACCATATTCGGTTTGGCAGCGGTTTCCCTTATGCCCATCGAAAGCAATGTTAACAAAAATTTCAAAGTGATCCAGAATCCAGGATTCCTTCCGGATCACCCCAAAATTGAATCACTGGTAGTTTTTGCCATTCCCGACATTCCCAGAAAATTTCAGAAAGATCCGTCCAT
>Ga0056128_1007752_pt1 | contig 13554 bp, 9 predicted proteins | sample WorMetLIZISLAND2_FD_71113 | JGI IMG/M metagenome (GOLD analysis project Ga0056128, IMG submission 71113) | Marine gutless worms symbiont microbial communities from Max Planck institute for Marine Microbiology, Germany - Olavius geniculatus... ... | reverse complement strand
GATTCACCCTGGCAGTCTTTTTGACACTTGTTACGTACATTACTGTTGTGAAAGTCTGTATTTTGTGTCAATAAAGTTAATAATAATAATAATAATAATAGTCATACGCCATGCCATGCTCAGTCTAGCTGTGCACATGCATTGTATGTTTGCAGCTTGCAACCAATCTTCCATGGTGATCCTCGTGACTACGCGTGGGGTGCAGATGGACTGGACAATGCCATTACACAGGTGGTCCAGCTTTCACTGCTTTACCTTCTTTGTCCTACTGATCAGTGCTGGTGGTTAGTTTTAAAAATAGCAGCCTATAACTGCATGTAAACGGTTAATAAGCTATATAAAATCATAAAAATACAATCTTTATTTATTACATTGATTTCTGTTTGCTGGTAGATGTCTGCATGCTGAACAAATTGTTATTGGTAATATGAGGAAATTGTAGAACCCCTCGTCTCAGTTGTCTTTTTGCCAAATTGTTCGTCACATTGTAGGGACATCTAGCAGTAGACAGACAGCATCACAAGGCAAGCAGCAGCAGTTGCTGAAATGTCAACAGATTACAAAATAATGGTGATATTTTACTGAATGCAGGGGCGGTGGCGGGTGGAAGGGTGGTCCAGGGGTCCGGACCATCTCAGCCTCCAGCAGAATGACCCATGAGATTTGCGCAAATCCAAGCTTTTTTGGATGGGTGAAAGGGGAGTTGGGAGTAGCGGTGGCAGATCGACAGCCACTCGACCTGGACCATCCCAGCTCTGAAAACCTGGCATCACCCATGACTGAATGTACATGTAGATTATTACCGAGTTTATCCAAATGCATGTAACGGATGTTTTGGCACTTATGTGTAATACATGACATACATGACAGCAGTGATCATCTGGTGTGCTTAGAGTAGAAGGAACTTTTAAGAAAAATTTTAGCCTGCTTTGAGGGAGATTTGAAATCGAATTAACTCGTTGTTTTGGCTGCTGGCTATTAACAAGCTGAGATGCCAGAACTGATGTTGGCTCATTGCCTACTGCCAACAATTTATGTGGCTGCTCACCTATCTACATATACTTGCCTACTGTCTGGCACAAACCTAACCCTGCTTTTCTATGTTTTTAACCGAAAATTGGCCCATCTGTTGTGTTGCTCCTTTTCTGTAGAATATTATTGCCAGTTGTTGTTTTTTATCACGTTTGTTTAGAGCCTTTATGGGACAGACAGATGTACAGGGGTGATTTGTGGTGCAGTCGATGGAAGGACGCATAATAATGTCAAAATTGTTTTTCTCATAACTTTGTTACATTTTCATTAACTTTCATATTTTTGGCACACAGGTGGCCAATACGATAGAGTTATGTAAGGTGCACTTATTTTCCACCTCATCTAATTTATGTCAGCACACTACCATGTGAAACACAGATGCACCAAATTGTTACGTTTTGCGGTGATTATTTGTATCTGACTGCTCACCTTTGAATCATCAATTCGACAGAGGGCGCCACGTGATATATTAATTTTGTGGTATTAAATATTTTAAGATGAAAATAGCAGACAACAAAATAGCTGACTGATGTTTTTTTTTGGAAACATGGTGTATGTAACCTGTGTTCAGCTGCTGAATCAGTGGGAGAGCCCTGGTTCACCTCCAGCCTCCAAGGAAGACATTGATAATCTGCCACTGGTTACTATTGCACAAGAACACATTGGTATGTACAGCATCTGCAGTCTGCATGTCATCATCAGTTTTGATTTTAAAATGTGTACAAATGTAATTTGAAAGTGCTATCTTGTTCAGTATAAAGTCCAAGTCACACGAAAAGCAATTTTGGCTAAATATGTGTACAATGTAACACTAATTAATAATATGCTGATGCAGTGAAATGAAAACATCGCTTTGAAGTAATTTTTATGAAAATATGTCATGCTAGCCGAACGTTTTGGAATGTGCCCCAGTACTGATGACGTCACTTTCAGTACGCTTTGTTGACAAGCTGACATTCGCATTGAAAACCTAGTAAATGCATCAGTTTTTCTCAGAATAATGTCGGATTTATAGTACAAGTAATGATGCATATGTGACATCAGAAATTACTTCATCGTTGATCTGTTCGCTGCTTGAGGTGTGCGATTACTGAAATTAACGATGTAGTGAAATATTGTGGTTTTTTAGTGGGCTAACTATTATATTTGGCCGTAAATTAAGCTGCATTTGACTTGAGGCAGTTAGCAACCCTACTGCAAGTGACATCACAGTTCCAAAAATTGCCAAAGCTGTGAAAAGGGAAAATTGACTACTTTTAATCTTATTTTTAGGATATTATGATATATTAGCAACCAGAAGATTGATGAATATTAACAAATTTGCATTTGATAAAGCCAAGTAGCGCTTAGCAGTTACGTAAAATGGTGCAACTTGGCTTTTAAAGGACATTACTCAGGCACAGGGGGTGGCTGGGTCACTAAAATGGCCTAAAAGTTAGGTTATACAGAAAAGTTTTTAGTTGGCGATGTAAACAGCATTACGGAAGCACACTTGCCAGTGTCGGAAGAAAGGGTATTCCGAGTGCTGGCAGCCCGAGGCAGCTGCTGCAAAACTAAGAGAACCAATACATATCCGTGGACATGAGCAAACATTATATGATTGGATGCGGTGCAGCAGATAACTATTGTAATTGTAAGTTGGCTATAAGTGATGTAAGACGTATTTTGTTGCAGCATCTAAAACCATAATTCACTGAAACCAATTACATCTGTCTACAGTGTGGATCGGTGGTTTGGTTTGCTTTTGTGCACAGATAGTGAGAGTCAGTGCAGCGTGTGCATGGAGGATTTCCACCTTGGCGATGTTGTCCGAAGTCTTCCATGCCTGCACTTATTTCACACAGACTGCATCAACCCCTGGCTGCATCTGGTAAATAGCCCTGTCTGAAGTTTACTCAGCAGTTAGAACAGTCATAGAAAATGCCTCTAGTAGCACTGATGCTGTATTGTAGACACTAAGCCACCAGTGGTCAAGGATCTCCACATTGTGTCACTGATTGGCATATGGTGTGGTGTAGTGAAGGTAAAGATAAAGGTCGTCAATTTGTATAGCGCATCGTCGCGTACACGCCTGTCACTGACCAGAGCCCGCTGGCCACACAGCCACCGTGTGCAGCCTGCAGACACAGGCTAGTGCAGCGGCTCAGCCAGGCAGCCCCAGTCAGCTGTACTAAGGTCCCCACCTTCCGTAACCCATATATAAATGAGTTACTACTCATTTAACCGACCCCAGAGCGATGGCAGGCTGAGTTGGCTTTATTGGCTGACTGATAGCGGACGCTTTACCCACAAAGTGGTCACATGGCCATCCACCAGTCTAGCGCAGGATAAGGAAAGTTCGACGGCCAGGATCGACATTATAACCACTATGCTACACCACCAACTAGTAGTAGTAGTGGTTAACACATTGGTCTATAAATATATTTGCCTAAGCTGGGCCCAGTTACCTCATGGATGGGTGACTATTCGCAGCACGTAAACTACCTCAGTACGTAACCAGCCACCCAGGTTGACCGAGCCTTCTACCCTCCACGGGATGATAAAATGAGTCGTCTTTCTAGCTGAGTAATAGTAAAAGGCATTTGGTGAATGTAGACACTGTAGCTGCATGTAGTCGAATCTCTGGCTCAAGCCGCTCAGCTTGGTCCAAAGATTGGCAACTGCCTGGCACTGTGCTACATTTCATCAGATGAACCGGATGAACTCTCGCCATGGCTGTGCCGTAATGTCAGTACCGTAAACATTCGTGATTTTGTTCTACACTGTCAAGTCAAGTCAAGTCAAACGTACATTTGTATAGCGCATTATCGTAGCAATTAATCGCTAATGCGCTTGGTGGTCGAGCATGAATACTGCATGTTCATAGTGCCCGCTAGAGGCAAACTGCAGCGGGTCTGGTGATGGCAGTACTGGTGCAAACTGTTCATCAGATGGTAGATCTGTTGATTGTTAACGCTGGCATTCACTGATGACGTTGTCAGTTTGGCTTTCACGATCCATCATTGCACATCAGGTGTTGACAGGTGTACAGCTTGTGCTCGCTGGTCACAGCAAGGCACGTCGTCACAGTCGAATGCATACAATCGCAGACACTCATACGCCCGGCCAGGGCAGCCTGGCCTAGAGACGTGCATGTACAACATGCCGGCCAGCACGTGTCAGCACACAACAAGATATTATAACATGGCATACATGTATTTTTAGTCTTATTATTATTACTTGTTGCAGCACAACACTTGTCCAATATGCCGGAAGACGTTGGGAATGCCTGCAGCTGCTGATGCCGAAGAAACCAACGTACACGAGGCGACGGATGCAACAGATTCGAGTTCATCCGATTCAGCTGACAGCATCACCAGTAGCCAGAGCAGCAGCAATGGGGGCGCGGTTAACAGTGCAGTCAGTAGCAGTAGCAGGTTGCCAGCTGCAGCTGATGGAGGGAGAGACAACCGTATTGCCAATGAGCCAACAGCTACTGATGTTCCTAACAGCACTGCTCAGGATGTCCAGCCCAATGGCTCCGTGGGATTGTCTTTAGCAGACATTTACCAAATGCAGCAAGATCGTCGCCCACGTATCAGCAGCAGCAGCAGCAGTAGCAGTGAATACAGCAGCTTGTAACAGTAAATTGACTGCAGTTGAGAGCTTTATTGCTGTTGTTATATTTGTGAAGTTCACAGATTTGTACCATCAGTGCCCAGAGACTGCTTGCCCCATACAGCAGTGCAAGTTGGCATATACCACCACTAACTCTCACGCTTCCATCCCAAACCTGATACATCGCTTCTGCATTTGACTATGTTGCTGTTTGATTTCATTTGGTCAGTGGCTTCTATCCACCCCAAATCTGGAATCAAAATCGGGCGCAACTTCCCCCCAGTTCTAGGCTGAGGTTCTCCAATTTCTGACTCAAGTTTTCCCCTCCATTTTGGGCTTCTTTCCCCTCTAGGGAGAAAGTTTTGTTAAGGGTGTAGTTTGCCCAGTGAAAAATAGGGGGGGGGAGTTTTGATCTACAACCTTATTAAAAGTTCCCCCTATTTTTCACTGGGCGCAAGCTGCAACCACCAGGTATAGGGATAGAAACCACTGTATTTGGTGTTGCTTAATAACCACAGACTTGCCCTGAAACTGTCAAACCTACATCATATGCTCCTTTGATGTTCGATGCTTTTGATCACTTTTTTTCTGTTCGCAGTTTACCACCACGTTGGTGAATGTTACGGCTGTGTTGAAGCACATATTTTTTGCTTATGTTGACGGTTTAGTAATGTTGCTCATTTTGTTTATAATTGTAATTATGCAACTGCTGGGGCAATGTGAGAGTTCCACAGCTTAACAAGCGTGATTGTGTGTGTGTGTGACAGTGTGTGGTCATAAAAGATCAGCTTAAACAGTTCACGTCTCTGCGTGACTAAATTTGTTCTGCGTCTTATAAATAACAATGCAGTTTTTCGTTAATTTTTAGTTACCTCTAAAATTGTGATGCAGTCTTCTGCCAATTTTGCATACCAGTACGTGCTGTTCATGTGATTTAGACTGGTTTAGTTTAAGTTGATTTTTTCTGCCCACTCTATTGCGCACATGCATATTTTCAGATGGTAAATCACTTATGGTAAATCAGCAGTTTTTCATTTCTGGTAGGTTTTATGTTGTGGTCATTATAGCAGCATATGTTTGCATTTATAATTTGATATACTTATAAAAATTGGTAGATTTTGTTGAGTTGCGCTATTCTTTTCTTTCATAGCACAAGTACTATACTGACAGTACTGTACCAAAAGCAAGTCAGCAGTTACAGAACGGGATTTTGAACAACCACTCACTGGAATCCAGTCACAGTGTCTAATTATGTATAGCCACCATGTAGCACTGAACATGCAAGTGGCATATTTTGTGCTGCAGTTTCATAACCACATTGAAGCATTTTTGACCTTGTTTCCTCTGACCATTTGCATTTACAATCTACTGTTACGTACAATCTAAGTTTTTACACGTCGGTGCTTTCTAAAGTTGCAAATGCGAGCAATGATTGAGCACTATTTCAGTTACTTTCCACTGCATTTGTGATCTGATGTAGGCGTGAGTTTGGTCAGCATTGCCCGTCCTAGAACATTTTCGTGGATGTCTGTAGTTTACAAACTGAAAGCATAAACGTCGCACTCAATTGTCATTATCTCTGTTTTGTTATAATTTGTCAGCTGAAGTGAATTATGTACAGAGTGGCATATGAAAAGAATGGAACATTATGTGCTTTACCTAGATTGAGTGATGAGACAAGTTTTAGAAACAGTTCACCGCCATGACAGGTGGTCATGTTGAACATAACATGGCCAGTGACCACACTTTGTTTCCAAAACTGTCAGATGCTCGATCTACATAAAATATGCATGTTCCACTTTTTATGTACCACCCATCGTTCCTTGTTCCTTAAAAGTGAACACATTGATGTACATGGTGAATGAAAAATCGATTACAGTTTGGACAAGTTTTGTCTGCATTTATTGTTACAACGTCAACTGTTAAGAAAATGCTGTGAAAATTCGTCTGTGTAATTATAATGTTGCTACACGTCAACTTTTGTGACAATACAATCTTTCATTAAATACAGACAGCAAGCACACACACACTTTTGCTGACATATTATTTGTACTCCACTTTTAAATTTATTGTGCCCCCTTGTCAAAAGCAGTTGCATGTTCTGGCTGGAGGTTCTACCTCCCAAATCGCCCTGGTGTATTCATAAATCTTTGCCTGCTCTACTGGAAAGTAATGAAATATTGTGCTCTGGAAAGTGTTACCCTGCTGACTGCCTCTCAGATTACTGGCCATATTGGTTTATTTCTTTAATGCTGCTTATGTTTCCAGTAGTTCAGAATGGTTCTGTTCAGCAACTGACAAGCACTGGTTGTACTATCCAAATTTAATTCCAAAGTAGTCGGGGGAAAATGAAAAGTTGCGGAAACTGTTCTGCTTTCCACTGGACAAAAAGTGGGGTATGAAAAATTTTTCTTGCTTCACTCAGATTGTACCACCTCACTTTTAAATGTGGGACTGCCCTTGGTCGAAAGCAACTGCATGTGGCTGGGGGGGGTGAGTTCTGCCTCCCAAATTTCCCTGGTGTGTCAATGAACTGTCTGCTCTATTGGAAAAGTCAGGGAATCTCGTGCACTGAAAAATGGTCTCCCTGTTCTCAGATTATGGGATGTATTGGTTTACTTGTTTAGTGTTAGCTGCCGGTTCAGCAATAGTCGAGCACCAGTTAAAGGTCTTTTATCATCATTGTGCTCAATTGCAACATGCAAAATACATGATTGGCAAGGAAGTAAAAACAATCAACATACAGACAACAAAAGCATCAACAACAGTTAGTGCACATTAGTTATAGCAGCAGATGTCAGAGTTAAGGCATGAAAAAAACTTTCTTTATTAGTGTGGTTTCTGTCTGACCAATCTGCACATCATCACCGACATCCCGGAACTGTGACATGATCAGGTTTACCTACACAGCATTAAAAATTATTTAACAACTAGAAATTTTGGGCAAAGCCCAACGTGAGTCCGCCCGCCGCCATAAGTCCGATTGGGGGAAAATTCATGGGGGTGAAACTCTGGTGGCAAAGTCACGTGGCCTGAACTCAAGTGCATTAGCATACAAAACCCAGGTTTACGGCTTTGGTGACCATCACCATCAGGGTTCGCCCAGCTTAGTGATTCAATCCAATTTTTCAATCCCGGGATCCAGGGTTAAGAAATTTGTAATCCCATGATGCAGGATTAAACTTACAGATTGGTTGTTATTCAGTATCACTATATACGACGGGTGGTCAAAAAGTTTTGAGCCCAAACATATTAGACTACAGTTTTTCCAGAATCAGTGAAACGTGCATTCTTTACAGACTCCTATGAGTCTGCTGCAGATATGACGTCATTGTAATTTATGACATCACAGAGCATTAAAGAGAAACAATTCAAAGCGTCAATGAAAGCATCTCGAGTCATTTATCGTCATGGATAGTGGACATCACAATCATCAGTTTTATATTTCAAAACAGCTAATAGTTATTGGGAGTCTGATCATTACTTTTTGCAGAATGGTCTTGGTGTACGAAGATACAGTCAAACAGCCAGCTGGGTGATAGTAGACGTAGCACTGAACCGCAGTGCCAAATTTGGAGAAGGGTGTGCGGGGCCTGTTCCCAGCCCCCTGCCAATCAAGGGCCCCACATAACAGGTTGGAAATCTTCACTAGTCCTTCATCAACACAAACGATATATTTGACAGTAAAATTTTAGATTAAGCTGTTGTATAATCACAGATGCAAATAAGAAATACGTAAACGTATTTGTGAAGGCTTTCACAAAATTGGATGCCACGGAGCCCTAGGTTGGTAAAACCAGCTACAGACTGAAAACGATTCATGCAACTACCAGCCCGATTCAAATGCTGCTTGCATTAGTGCACCAAATCATTACAGCTTAATGTTCTATGACGTCATAAATTACAATGATATCACTTCCACAAGCTGCTTACGGGAATATGCAAAAAGGTATCTTTTACTCATGCACGGACAATAAAAAGTTTTAGTGTAAAGTATTGAAGCTCAAAACAGTTTGACCACTCCTCGTATTTGCATGAAGTCATTACTGACTCAAATGCTCTTATTTGCAGCTAACATTTATTTAGGCTATCGCGTATTCTCGTGCAAATAAAAAATTCACAAACATATTTCTTAGGGCTTTCACAAAATCAAATGCCATAAGGCTCTGCTTTAGTAAATCCAACTACAGACTGGAAAACTGTTACGCAACAGTGAGCCTTATTTTCCGCTCTTTGCACTAGCACTCCAAATCGTTTGGCTTTAAAGCTCTATGACGTCATAAATTACAGAGATGTCACATCCCCAACATGCCCACAGGAGTACACAATAAGTGTGTTTTACTGATGTATAGACAATAACAAAAATTCTAGTCTAATATATCGAGGCTCAAAACTGTCTTTCTTTCATAATTCACTCAAATGATGATCGATTTACACAAAATTTTTACCAGGTGTAGCCGAAGAAAATACTAATTGATAATATTTCAACAAAATATGGCTGTTCATTGAATATTCCTTGCTAGCCGTGATGAAACACTGACATCATAATGCATGGTGAGTTCCTACCTGGCTTCGATATTCGAACTTAATCAGGTTTGCTGATTAGGCAACATGGGGGCTAACTTCAGGAGTCTTCTTGTGAGCCAGAAACTCAGCAAGCTCTGTGTGCTGGTGCACTGTCTTGCTTGAATGTGTGAAAGTCAAACTATCTCCACAGAACGTAACTTTATTCGCTTCGCTTTAATCGCTTCGCACATTTTTTGTGGCTGCAACTGTAAAACTTCGAGAATTTGCTACTAGTGAACCAAATGAAGTTCACCATTGAAAAATGGTAGCTATGCTGCAACTGACAGCACCAGCTAAGACAACCAACTTTGTACTCATGACATATTATGATGCCAGCCTCACCTCACGACTAGTAAAAAATATTTAAATAACAGCCATATTTTGCTTAAATATTTTAAATTAGTATAACTAATAGTTACATTAACAGAACTAAAGGTATCAAAATGAGAAATGTGTTGTTAACCTCCTGTAACATATCCATGACATGATCGACATGTGCTCTGCGTGAGAATACGTAAACAAGGCATCGTATGAACTGAGAGCCATAGTCCTTATGCCGTGCAGCAACATAACCTGGTAAACAAACATGCTATCTGTATCTGTATCCAGGGCACAATGTTCACACACATATAAGGACGCTTCACACTTCAGTGCACTTCACAGATGTCACTGCCATTTTTTCAGCCATGTGGTTATGTCATCATCAGTATTGCAATGCCTCATAACTTGACTTTGAACATTAAAGACACAAAGAGTGAGAAAACAAAATTTTCAGCTCAACTAAAGCGTATGACTGAAATGGCAACTAAACAGTAAGTGAATACCAGAAACTGTAGAGTGGGCAATCATCACATCGGCTTTCTCGTGAATTATCTGCTTAATGTCGAGGGTGTCACTAGGAGCACTTGTGTGGACAGCTGGAGTTGCATCAACATTATCACCAGCTGATACAGGTGCAGGATCCCATGAACAATCCGACACAGTCCCATCGGACTCCGACATTGGCTTCTGATATCCCTTCGTCTTACCAGCTGCAACAATCATGCCATCCACAGTTTTACAAGCACACTGTACACGCAGCCTCTAGAAACTGCGATTCTTGTTGTATGTATCAACTAGAAAAGCAGTCGTAGCCCGCACACCTCCGCCAAGGGCTTGTCAGATTGTAATGTAGATTTCACCTACGCGTTTCAAACTATAGTTGCATTTTCCACAGTTACCTAGTTCAATGTGACCTAAAAAACATGATTGGATACACTGCCGCTTTGCCAGCGGTTCCCGTATGCCCCCTTTACGCAATGGTAATGAAAACTTCAAAGTGATCCAGAATGCAGGATTCCTGCCGGATTGCCCCCAAAATTGTAGCTTATGCCATGCCCGACATACCCTCAAAATTTCAGAAAGATCCATCCATAACTTTTCGAGTTATCTTGCTAACACACACACACACAGACAAACAAAAACCGGCAAAAACATAACCTCCTTGGCAGAGGTAATGAATGAATGAATAACAGATGCTGTTAATTAACATATGAAACAGAAAAGAAAATAAACAGTATCAATGCATCATTCTCTAAAACATACCCCGAAAAAAACTGGGTCACTGAAGTGGGAGATATTATCGTGCAACACACCGGTTTGAATGACTGATCAAGCTAGTAAGCTAAGTAGTAACCAAATAGACCTACAACTGTCAATCACTATGCAGTTACTTTCAGAAGATTGCCATGCAATATACAGCAACTACATAAAGTTCAGTAAAGCATCAACACTATTAACCATTACTGTTTGTTGTGCTTAATTCTACTGCTATTTCTCAGTCAAATCTTTCTCATGATTCCAATTCACAGAAGTGACCTGTCACACTATTCAGTGTCCATCCACAACAAAATACGACATGACAGGAATCTGTGAAGTAATAAAATAATTATCCTTGATAATGTTGCAGTAGCAAACTGTACTGTAACAAACTAAACGTACCTCCCTGGCATGCCTGAATAAAAAACAACTTTGGCTTTCCACGCAGTGCCTCACACTTCTTTCCGTCAAAGTAATTGACCACTCTATCTATGCTGATCTTTGCTCCATTCAATGCATAGAAGTGGCCATCTTCACCGTGTGATAAGATGCACATCACAAACATATCGGCTGTTCTGTGGTCTGAGTGCTTCCATTCATGCTCCAGAAACTCATAGATTTCCTGCCGTTCACACATACAATTCACACCTTACGTAGAGTTCACCAGTACAGGATGGCACACAAAAACGTGGAGCATACATGATGATGTACAATGTACATGCAGACTGAACAACTGGACAGTTTTGGAAAAGATCAATCTTGATCACTACAGTGAAGATTGGTCAGTTAACACTCATTGTCCAAAATGACAGCCAATCACTGCTGTAATCGAGGCTAAAGCTGTCTGAATGCTCAATCACATATTGTACATTCCACTTCTTATGCACCACCCTGTAGACGTCTGCCACCGTGAGGGTCCAGTGGCAGACAGCAAATCATTAGATGCATTCCACATGAAATGCCGGCGTCGCATCCTAGGTATATCATGGCATCAATTCGTACGGAACAAAGAGACTGCCGCTTGCACTGGTCTCCCTCCCCTATCGACCACCATCTGTTGCTGTCACTCAGCCATCTTCGGACACCCAGCGAGGCTTGGCGACGAAGTTCCAGCTCACAAGGCACTCCACAGTTGCGTCAGGTTGTCTCAGGGACGCCTCCCTGACACTACATGGAAACGTCGTCCCGGTCGTCCACGTGGCAGGTGGATAGACCAGCACCGAAGAGACAACAACCGCCCACCTGCTGATCAATGGAAGCTGGCTATTAAGCGCGGTCGTGGAAGAGCAACGCTACGATCCACGACTACGCGACTACCTGACCTGACCTGACCTGTAGACGTAATGAGAAGCACAAATATCAAGGTGAAATGTGTAAATTCTAAGCACTTTAATATCTGTCAATAGAGATTGTTCTTCATACAGCTTTTTACGCGTGAAAGCAGAATGCTTCGCGCGTCTTTGCCATCGTCTGGGCGTCTGTCTGTCCGTCTGTCTGTCTGTCACACTCGTGATCTGTATCAAAACGGTGCAAGCTAGGATCACAAAATCTTCACTGTGGGCTGCCCCAAGGTCTCTAGTTTATCGTGACAAAAATTTCGTTGCCACTGGGTGCAGGGGTTCCCCTCGAATGACGGCGTCAAAGAGGGGTACCCCCCTAAAAAACGTCATTTTGCCGTTACTGGCTTGAATAATGTGAAAACGGTTGCAGATAGGTACATACATGCTGCTTATCATAACAAGCACTGGTGACAGGCTTTTTGGATTTATCAACATCGATGACCTTAACGACCTTGAACCCCTCAAAAAGAGGTTTTTTGTGAATTTTTCGCAATTTTTGGATGCAGCGCACATTTCAACACTGAATTGCGATGAAAAGGCTGGAGATAGACCAAAACAACCTGCATATGAAATTTTCAGCGTTCAACGTAGATTTTAGCAGTCCAAGTCCCGACCTCTTAAGTTCAAAGAGGCCGGCGCAGGTCGGCGTCAAAGACAGCTAGCCCCATAAAAAGTGGTTATTTTACTGCAATTATCTCGTGTAGCGTGAACACGGTTGCAGATAGGCACAGACATGCTGCTTATCATAACAATCACTGGTGACAGGCTTCTTGGATTTATCAACATCGATAACCTTGAACGACCTTAAACCCTTCAAAAAGAGGTTTTTAGTGAATTTTTTTGCAATTTTTGGATGCAGCGCACATTTCAACAATGAATTGCGACGAAATGGCTGGAGATAGACCAAGACAACCTGTGTATGAAATTTTTCAGCATTCAACGTAGATTTTAGCAGTTCAAGCCCCAACCCCCTAGGTTCAAGGAGGCCGGCGCAGGCGGGCGTCAAAGATAGCTATCCCCCCCCCTAAAAACTGGTTATTTTACCGCAATTATCTTGCGTAGCGTGAACACAGTTGCAGATAGGCACAGACATGTTGCTTATCATAACAAGCACTGGTGACAGGCTTTTTAAATTTATCAACATCGATGACCCTGAAGGACCTTGAACCTTCACAAAAGGGTTTTTTAGTAAATTTTTCGCAATATTTGGATGCTGCGCACATTTCAATACTGAATTGCGACGAAATGGCTGGAGTTAGACCAAGACAACCTGCATATGAAATTTTTAGCATTAAACGTAGATTTCAGCCGTCTAAGTCCTGATCCCCTAGGTTCATGGAGCCCGGCGCAGGCGGGCGTCAAAGACTTCAAAGATTTCGGGCTGCGCAAGTCTATATCATTCACAAGGTGGCGCCACGGTACTGGCGTTGGTGGCGTGGCG